>Ga0308161_1000082_pt1 | contig 288404 bp, 248 predicted proteins | sample PhyFR2_FD_201034 | JGI IMG/M metagenome (GOLD analysis project Ga0308161, IMG submission 201034) | Phyllosphere microbial communities from UC Gill Tract Community Farm, Albany, California, United States - DLSLF.R2 | ecosystem: Host-associated > Plants > Phyllosphere > Unclassified | place...
CGATCATCCGCAAAAAGGCCGGCCTGGGCGTGCTCGACCTGACGTTCCAGCCCGAGTACTACGACAAGGCCTACCTGTTTACCGACCTCGCCGTGATCGGCGCCGGCCCCGCCGGCTTGCAGGCGGCGTTGACCGCCGCGAATGCCGGGGCCAAGGTGCTGCTGATCGAGCAACAGCCGATTCTCGGTGGCTCGCTGACCTATGCGCGCTTCGATATTGCCGGCATCCGTGCCGACAGCCTGCGCCGCGAACTGATCGACGCGGTGCGCCAGCACGCGAATATTCAGGTGCTGACCGACGCCACCTGTAATGCCTGGTTTACCGACAACTACCTGCCGGTGATCCAGGGCAAGCGCCTGTACAAGGTGCGCGCCCGGCAATGCCTGGTGTGCAGCGGCTCGTTCGACCAACCCGTGATCTTCCGCAATAACGACCTGCCAGGTGTGATGCTGACCAGCGCCGCACAACGCCTGATGAAACTCTATGCGGTCAAGCCGGGCAAACGCGCGGTGGTGCTCACCGGCAACGATGACGGCTACCTCGCCGCCCTCGACCTGCATGACCAGGGCGTGGAGGTAGCCGCCGTCATCGACCTGCGCCACGCCCCCGCCGATCAGGCCTTGGCGGGCGCACTGGCGCAACGCAAGATCCGTTGCCTGACCAACAGCACGGTGTTCGAGGCCCTGCATGAGAAAGGCCTGCGCCATGTAAAAGGCGTCGACGTACGCCAGATCAGCGGCCAGGGCCAGGTCAGCGCCAGCGGGCACGTGATCGACTGCGACCTGCTGTGCATGTCGGCCGGCTACATGCCGGTGTATCAACTGCTGTGCCAGGCCGGTGGCAAGCTGGCCTATGACGACCAGCGCGCAGAGTTCAGCCTCAGCGGCCTGCCGCACTCGCTGAGCGTGGCCGGTTCCGTGCACGGTCGGCATCAACTGGACAATGTGCTGGTGGACGCAACCAACGCTGCCGCCGAAGCCGTGCTCGCCCTGGGCCTGAACAGCACCCACCCGCGTGCAACGCTGCGCAGTGAAGCCCAGGTCAACTTCAACTGGCCGATCTTCCCTCACCCCAAGGGTAAGGATTTCGTCGATTTTGACGAAGACCTGCAAGTGGCGGATATCGTCAATGCCACCCGTATCGGCTACCGCGATGTGCAGTTGGTCAAACGCTACTCCACCGTGGGCATGGGCCCATCCCAGGGCCGCCATTCAGCCTTGCCGACGGCGCGGCTGGTGGCCTGGGCCACCCAACGCAATATCAGTGAAACCGGAGTCACTACCGCACGGCCACCGTTCGTGGCGGAGAAACTCGCGCATGTCGCCGGGCGCGCCTTCGACCCCTACCGACAAACGCCGATGCACGCCCGACATGTACAGGCCGGGGCAAAAATGATGCCCGCCGGTATCTGGCAACGCCCGGCGTATTACGGCAAGGCCCAGGACCGCGACGCGTGCATGCAGGCCGAAGCGCTGCATGTGCGCAACAAGGTCGGGTTGATCGATGTGTCCACGCTCGGCGGCCTGGACGTACGCGGCCCCGACGCCGCCGAATTGCTCAACCGCCTGTACACCTTCGCGTTCCTCAAGCAGCCGGTGGGCCGTTCGCGCTATGCGCTGATGACCAACGAACACGGGGTGGTGATCGACGACGGCGTGTGCGCACGGTTGGCCGACAACCATTTCTACGTCACCGCCACCACCAGCGGCGTCGACCGTATCTACCAACAGATGCTCAAGTGGAACGCGCAGTGGCGCCTGGATGTGGACGTGACCAACGTCACGGCGGCGATCTGCGCGGTAAACGTGGCCGGGCCGGATTCGCGCAAGGTGCTGGAACAGCTGTGCAACGACCTCGACCTGAGCGCCGAAGGTTTCCCTTACCTGGGCGTGCGCCAGGGCACGGTGGCCGGGATCCGGGCGCGGTTGCTGCGGGTGGGGTTTGTCGGCGAACTGGGCTATGAAATCCACGTGCCGGCGCGTCATGGCCTGGCGTTATGGGATGCGTTGATGGCGGCCGGCAAAGCCCATGATATTCGCCCCTTTGGTGTCGAAACCCAACGCCTGCTGCGCCTGGAAAAAGGCCATGTGATCATCAGCCAGGACACCGATGGCATGACCCACCCGGCAGAAATCGACATGGGCTGGGCGGTCAGCCGCAACAAGCCATTCTTCGTCGGCCGGCGCTCGGTGGACATCCTCGAAGCCCAGCCGCTGAAACGCAAACTGGTGGGTTTCACCTTGCCCAAAGGCAGCGTGCAACCACTGGAAGGTCATCTGGTGCTCAACGGCGCGGACATCAGCGGCAACGTCACTTCCTGCGAATACTCCACCACCCTGGACCGGATCATCGGCCTGGCCTACGCCGGGGTCGAGCAAAGCACACCGGGGCAGCGCATCCCGATTCGCGTCGAGGGCGGCATTGTCGTCCAGGCCGAAGTGGTGCAACTGCCGTTCTTCGACCCCACCAATCAACGCCAGGAGGGTTAAGCCATGACCAGTCTGAAAGCCCACGACCTGATCACGCCCTGCCGCCTGATCGACCAGACCGACCTGCCCCGAGTGGGTTTTCGCGGCGCGCACAGCGCCGAGTACCTCAGCGGGCGCGGCTTTACGTTGCCGGACGCGCCCAACCAAGCCAGTGCACAAGCCGACGGCAGCTGGGTGGCGCGCCTGTCACACACCGAGTACCTGGTGCTGGGCAGCCCCCAGGACCACGGCCAGCGTGTGGCCGATGAAGAAGCACGTTGGGAACTGGACCACCGCGCCAACTACCTGCTGCCGCGCCAGGACAGCCATGCTTGCGTGCTGCTCAGCGGGGATGTGATTGCGCAGGTGATGGCCAAGCTTTGTGGGGTTGATTTAAGCCGTTCAGCGTTCAAGCCGGGAACGGTGGCGCAGACCTCGGTGGCGCGGGTCAATGCGATTGTCATCCATACAGGCAGTGTGGAGTTGCCGGCGTTTCATATCCTCTGGGATCGCGCCTCGAAGGACTACTTCGAAGGCGCGTTGCGGGATGCGTTGGAGGAGTTTGGCGGGGTGGCTCAGTCGGTGTAGCCCAACCGCGCCGCCCTGACCTTTTGGGTGTGCTGACGTGTCGCCAGGCAGTAATACAACGGGCACGTCACCACCAAACCCACCAGCCACGACAGGTCCGCGCCTTCCACCAGGTTGGCCCATGGCCCCACATACAACGACGTATTGGCAAACGGCAGTTGCACGATGATGCCAATGAAGTACGCCACGATCGCATGCAGGTTAAACCGCCCATACACCCCGCCATCGGCCTGGAAGATCGAGGCAATATCATAGGCGCCGCGCTTGATGACATAGAAGTCGATCAGGTTGATCGACGCCCACGGCACCAGCACCAGCAACAGCGCGAGGATCAGGCCGATGAATTGCCCGATGAAGTCTGCCGACGCGCCCAACGCCACCACGCAGCAGCCGGCGAGGATCACACCCGACAGCACCACGCGCACTTTGATACTGGGGGTCCAGTGGCTGGCGAAGGTCTGGATCGAAGTGACGATCGAGAGCACCGCGCCGTACAGGTTCAGGGCGTTGTGGCTGATGATATTGAGCAAAAACAGCACCATCAGGATCGGCCCCAGCCAACCGGTGGCCTGTTTGACCGCGACCATCGCTTCGGTGCCTTCGGGCGTGGCCAGTGCGGCAACCAGGCCAAAGGCGAAAGACAGGATGGTGCCGAGGGTGGCGCCCAGGTAGGTCGCAATGAAAGGCCGGGTAATGCCGATGTCCGCCGGCAGGTAGCGCGAGTAGTCGCTGGTGTAGGGCGAAAAGCTGATCTGCCAGATCACCCCCAGCGACACGGTGGCCAACCAGCCAGCCGCGTTGAAGCCGCCACGGCTCAGGAAATCCGCCGGCAGGTCATGGGCAAAGATGTAGGCAAACCCGGCGAGCAACGCGCCGCCCATCACCCAGGTGCCGATACGGTTCAAGGTGTGGATAAAGCGGTAGCCGATCACGCCGATGGCGGTGGCGCTGAGGGCGCCGATCAGGATGCTCGCGGGCACCGGCACCGACGGCACGATACCGACGATGGATTTGCCGGCCAGCACGATGTTGGAAATAAAGAAGCCGATGTAGATCAGTGCGGCGAAGAACACAATCAGCAAGGCGCCGTAGCGGCCGAACTGGCCACGGCTCTGCACCATCTGCGGAATGCCCATGCGCGGGCCCTGGGCCGAGGCGAGGGCTATCACGATACCGCCGAGCAGATGCCCGAGGGCAATTGCCAACAGTCCCCAGGCAAGGTTGAGATGAAACACCTGGGCGACCATGGCGCCGGTGACGATGGGCAGCGGTGCGATGTTGGTGCTGAACCATAAAGTGAACAGGTCGCGGGCCTTTCCATGGCGCTCTGCGAGAGGGACATAATCGACCGTGTGATGCTCGATCAGGGGGTCTTGCCGGGACATCTGGGGCATGGAAATGAACTCGCGTTTGTCTGATCTTATAGTTGTTTGACGCCAAACCGGGGGAGCTCTCTGGCCGCCCCTCAGATGAACACCATATTATGGTATTCCAACATTTTCACAAGACTGATCCGCTGTTTTTACCTGCAACTGATCCGGTTCCCTGTCGCCTTGGCTCCTTGAAATTTCAGCCTTAAACCCAGTATTCATTGGATATAACGCCAGAATAAGACGTTTATCGGGGGTTTAAAAAAGCGCTTGCAAGCTGTGTATTACGGTATACCATCATACCTACAAATTGATAAAAACCGCTTCACCGCCAGAGGACCGTCACATGATCGATGCCGCCATCTACAAACAAGTGATGGGTTCATTTCCGTCCGGGGTCACCGTGATTACCACGCTCGATGACGACGGCCAGATCGTCGGCCTCACCGCCAGCGCGTTCAGTTCGTTGTCCATGGACCCGGCCCTGGTGCTGTTCTGCCCCAATTACAGCTCCGACTCCTATCCCATTCTGATCAAGAACAAGCGCTTTGCCATCCACGTCCTGTCGGGCGGCCAGCAAAGCGAAGCCTATGCGTTTGCACGCAAGGGCAAAGACAAGGCCCAGGGCATCGAATGGACGCTCAGCGCACTGGGCAACCCGATCCTGGCCAATGCCACGGCGGTGATCGAATGCGAGCTATGGCGCGAATATGAAGGCGGTGACCACGCAATCATGGTGGGCTCGGTGAAGAACCTGATCGTGCCCGAGCAGGCCCATGGGCCGCTGGTGTATTGCCACGGCAAAATGGGCACCCTGCCCGTGCCCGCCTGACCTCCCTGCACACCCGGTATTTGCGCAAAACAACAACAGATTAGAGGTAAGCACCATGAAGTTTTCGCTGTTCGTACACATGGAACGTTGGGATGAAAGTGTCAGCCACCGTCAGTTGTTCGAAGACTTGACCGAACTGACCCTGATGGCCGAGGCCGGTGGTTTCAGCACCGTGTGGATTGGCGAACACCACGCCATGGAATACACCATCTCGCCAAGCCCGATGCCGCTGCTGGCTTACCTCGCGGCCAAGACCACCACGATTCATCTGGGCGCCGGCACCATCATCGCGCCGTTCTGGCACCCGCTGCGGGTGGCGGGCGAATGCGCCTTGCTCGACGTGATCAGCAACGGTCGCATGGAGGTCGGCCTGGCCCGTGGCGCTTATCAAGTGGAATTCGACCGCATGGCCGGCGGCATGCCCGCCTCCAGCGGCGGCCAGGCGCTGCGGGAAATGGTGCCGGTGATACGTGCACTGTGGAAAGGCGACTACGCCCACGACGGCGAGATCTGGAAATTCCCCACCTCCACCAGCGTGCCCAAGCCAATCCAGCAGCCCAACCCGCCGATGTGGATCGCCGCCCGCGACCCGGACTCGCACAACTTCGCGGTGGCCAACGGCTGCAATGTGATGGTGACGCCGCTGATGAAGGGCGACGAAGAAGTCCTCGACCTGAAAAACAAATTCCAGGCGGCCCTCGACAACAACCCCGACGTACCGCGCCCGCAATTGATGGTACTGCGCCACACCCATGTGCACGCGGCCGATGATCCGGAAGGTTGGAAAGTCGGGGCCAAGGCAATCTCGAAGTTCTATCGCACCTTCGATGCCTGGTTCGGCAATAAAGAAGTCCCGGTGAATGGCTTCCTGGCGCCGAGCCCGGAAGAAAAATTCGCCGCCCGCCCTGAGTTCGAACTGGAAAGCCTGCACAAGACTGCGATGATCGGCACCGCCGCCGAGATCATCCCGCGCATCCAGTACTACCAGGAACTGGGCGTGGATGAATTCAGCTTCTGGTGTGACAACAGCTTGCCCCATGCCGAGAAGAAGAAGTCGCTGGCGCTGTTTATCGAGCAGGTGGTGCCGGCGTTTCGTTGACTGCTTGCAGGCTTCGCATCAAGCAGATGCGGAGCCTGCACGCCCGACAATCAGCTGAACAGTTCGACACCCAACTGGAACGCAACCCACAGCGCCAACCCCGTGGCAAAGAGCAGCGCGATATTTTCGAACAGGTTGTTGCGGTATTCCTTGCTCAACAGCGACTTCTGGTTGGACATGATCAGCAAGCCGAGGGAAATCACCGGCAAGCCAATGATGTTCAACGCGCTGACGCCGATGGTCAGCGTGACAAAGTCCGGCATGCCCGGCAGCGACCAGATCAGTGGGGTCACCAGGATGAACAACATGAACCACTTGTGCAGCGGGTCATGGTGGAATTCTTTGCCGTAACGCTCGCGACGTCCGGGCCGTACATGCTGGAAGGCATCGGTGATCAGCATGGGAAACGCCGTAGTTTTACCGGAGATGCTGGCAAACAACGTTGCGAACACGCCAATAAAGAAGATGTACCAGCCAATAGGGCCGAAGAAGATTTCGAGTGCCTTACCCAGGTCGCCCAGGGTCTTCACTTCAATGCCGTTGGGCCGCAGGATCTCGGCGCCTACAATCCAGATCGCCAGGTTGATCACAATGCCGACGAACACGGCAAATAGCAGGTCGTTGCGTTGGATGCGCTTGTGCTGTGGGCCAACCCAGCCTTTTTGACGCATGACATAGGGGTGCACGAAGTTGGCAATCGAGCCCGCCACCGCGCCGATCACCGAGACCGCCACCAGCAATGCCCCGTGTACGCCCTCATCCGGCGGAATGCTGAAACCAATCGTCCCTTTGACAATGCCCGCCATATCCGGCCCGGACATCACCGCCAGTGCAATGAAAGCCAGGGTCATGATTGCCAGCAGGCCTTTCATCACACCTTCGATCATCGAATAGATATTGCGCCCGACCAGCAGCCATACGGCCAACACCACCGCCACCGAACACAGCAATGCATAGTCGGTCTTGAACAGCATGGCCAGGGCTTCCCCCGCGCCCTTGATCATGTAGGCATTCATCAAATGCCCCATCAGCAGCGCATACACCAGCAGGAACCAGGCGAAAAACGGGTTCAACTGAGCGTAACCCTGGAGGATCGTCATGCCTTGGTTATTGCACAGCTGAAACCGCGCAATGATGTTGACGATCAGGTACCTGAGCAGCAGGGACACTGCCAGCACCCACATCATGGCGTAACCATAGTTGGCGCCGGCCACGGAGGACGTAATCAAATCGCCTGCGCCCAGCCAGGACAGCACCGCAATGACGCCGGGGCCAAGCAACTTGAGAAGTCGTACAACATGGCCGGGCGCAGACGCCACAGCCTTGCCTTCGACAGAAGGAAAACCGGTCATAGGAGAGTCTCCGTTATTTTTTTTGTGAGAGCCTGAGTAGTCGAACACAATTGATATGACGTCGTACAACCATGATAGTGAGTTAAGTATTAATAAATGTTTCGTGCTGATCAGGGTGTCCGCAATGGCCTGAGACGTGTCGCAAAATGTACTATCTGGTTACTTATCTTGCTAAAATCGCCTCTTTGCCCTCTCACATTCGAGTCCTTTCGACATGAAACGAGCATCGTGCGCCACTGGCGTCTCTAGATTCTTACTGCTGGGCCTGGGCGTTATCATCGCCCTGCTCGGCCTTGCGCTTGCCGTCGGTGGCGCCAAACTGGTCAGTCTGGGAGGGTCCTGGTACTTCCTGATCGGCGGCGTGGCCATGGCGATTGCCGGCCTGTTGATTGCGCGGCGTAACCCGGCGGGCGCGTGGTTGTTCGCCGCATTCCTGGTCGGCACAGCCATCTGGGCCGTGGCGGATGTGGGCCTGGTGTTCTGGCCGCTGTTTTCGCGGGTGTTCATGTTCGCCGCCATCGGCATGGTCGTGGCGCTGGTCTACCCGCTGCTCGTGGGCAGACCGGCACGCGCTGCCTATGGCGTCGCTGCCATGTTGGCAGTGGGCGTAGCGGTTGCGGCGGGCAATATGTTCGTCGCCCACCCAAGCGTCGCCCCCACCGGGGCCGGCCCAGGCATCACGCCCGTGGCACCGGCCGATGCGCAGAAAGATTGGGCGCACTACGGCAACACCGAAGGCGGCAGCCGTTTCGCCGCGCTGGACCAGATCAACCGCGACACCGTCAACAAGCTCAAAGTGGCGTGGACCTACCACACCGGCGACGTGGCGATCAGCGACGGCAACGGTGCCGAAGACCAACTGACCCCGCTGCAGATCGGCAACAAAGTCTTCATCTGCACCCCGCACAACAACCTGATCGCCCTCGACGCCGACACCGGCAAAGAGCTGTGGAAGAACGAAGTCAACGCCAAGTCGGCGGTGTGGCAGCGTTGCCGTGGCATGGCGTATTTCGACGCCACCGCGCCGATTGCCCAGCCGACCCAGCCCAACAGCTCGCCGATCATTGCCGCCAGCGTTCCAGCCGGTGCGCAATGCCAACGCCGCTTGCTGACCAACACCATTGACGCACGCCTGATCGCGGTGGATGCCGACACCGGCAAATTCTGCGAAGACTTCGGCACCCACGGCCAGGTGGACCTGAAAGCCGGCCTGGGCAACGTCCCGGACAGCTACTACCAGCTCTCCTCCGCCCCATTGATCGCCGGCACCACCGTTGTGGTTGGCGGCCGCGTCGCGGATAACGTGCAGACCGACATGCCAGGCGGCGTGATCCGTGGTTTTGATGTGATCAGCGGCCAAATGCGCTGGGCCTTCGACCCGGGCAACCCGCAAGACAAACAAGCCCCGACCGGCGACAGCACCTACGTACGCAGCACGCCAAACAGCTGGGCACCGATGTCCTACGACCCGCTGATGAACACGATTTTCCTGCCGATGGGCAGCTCATCCACCGACATCTACGGCGTGGAGCGCACCCAGCTCAACCATAAATACGGCGCCTCGGTGCTGGCCCTGGATGCCTCCAGCGGCGCGGAAAAATGGGTGTACCAGACCGTCCACAACGACCTGTGGGACTTCGACCTGCCGATGCAGCCAAGCCTGATCGACTTCACCCCACCGGGCAGCGACAAAGCCGTGCCTGCGGTGGTGATCGGCACCAAGGCCGGGCAGATCTACGTGCTCGACCGCGCCACCGGCCAGCCGCTGACCGACGTAAAAGAAGTCCCGGTCAAGGCCGCCAACATCCCCAACGAACCTTACTCCCCGACCCAGCCTAAATCGGTGGGCATGCCGCAGATCGGCGCGCAAACCCTGACTGAATCGGACATGTGGGGCGCCACGCCGTACGACCAGTTGCTGTGCCGCATCGACTTCAAAGGCATGCGTTACGACGGTTTGTACACCGCGCCAGGCACCGATAAATCCCTGAGTTTCCCAGGCTCCCTGGGTGGCATGAACTGGGGCAGTATCTCCACCGACCCGGTGCACGGCTTTATCTTCGTCAACGACATGCGCCTGGGCCTGTGGATCCAGATGGTGCCGGCGCAGAAAAACGCCCAAACCTCCTCCGGTGGCGAAGCGCTGAACACCGGCATGGGCGCCGTACCGCTCAAGGGCACGCCGTATGCGGTGAACAAAAACCGCTTCCTGTCGGTGGCCGGCATTCCGTGCCAGGCGCCGCCGTTCGGCACCCTGACCGCCATCGACATGAAGACCCAGAAAGTCGCCTGGCAAGTGCCGGTCGGTACCGTTGAAGACACTGGCCCGCTAGGCATCCGCATGCACCTGCCGATCAAGATCGGCCTGCCGACCCTCGGCGGCACGCTGTCGACCCAGGGCGGCCTGATCTTTATTGCCGGCACCCAGGATTTCTACCTGCGCGCCTTCAACAGCGGCAATGGTGATGAAGTCTGGAAGGCCCGCCTGCCCGTCGGCAGCCAAGGCGGCCCGATGACCTATGTGTCGCCGAAAACCGGCAAGCAGTACATCGTCGTCACCGCCGGCGGTGCGCGCCAGTCCACCGACCGTGGCGACTACGTGATCGCCTACGCCCTGCCATAACCCCTCTGTCCGCGCGGTGCCCTTGCACCGCGCGCTCCGGCATCGGCAACAAGCCCCCTCCCACATCGCTTGCATTTCAATAGATGAGCAGCATCGTTAGTGGCATTTGGTCATGGTTTGTAAAGGGCCAGCAAGTCGGGTCGCTTTAAATTGCAGGACGTTTCCTAGACAATCCCTGCCGCCTTGTGCCTGTTGGAATCGCTGGCTAGTCTGCGGTCCGTCACTGCCAAATCAGTGACCGGGTTTAGTCGCCTGACCTTCCAACGCGTGCATGGTCCTCCATGAGTTTTATGGTGGCTGTGCGCAGGGCACCTTCGGGTGCGCCGGTATTTTCGCGTTGGAGCCGGTCGACTAACCTGCGTACAGCCGCCACCCTCGTTTAGTCGCGAAGGGTGTCGGCCCCTAATCCAACGCGAAGGTACACCATGAATAAAGTCATCCCCGATCCACCGCACGACCCCGCCAAAGACCGCGCCGCCTTCAACCGCGCCATCGACCACTACCTACCCAAGGCCTCCACTCAGTCAACGAAGACCTGAGCTTCGAAGACGCCCTGCTTTACACCGCCAGCTTGCTCGACAGCGCTTCCGCCACGGCGCTGGATTGCGGTGACCTGCTACCAAACCCCGAACGAGCGAAGATTCTGGCCGTGTGGCATTTGCTGGAAATTGCCAAGACCACCGTGGATCGCTCCATCGAATGCCTGAAGCCCGCTAAAGCAACTGCCTGAACGCGTTAAAAATGTGGGAGGGGCGGTGCGACGATTCGACTTGCCCCCTCCCACAGGGTGAGCGCTGCAAGTTTCGGCTACTGCGCACAGGTGACGCGGAGCGTCACGGGCTGCATTCCCACGCAGGAGCATGGGAATGATCTTTGATCATCGAGCCGGGGACATTTCCGGGGGATAACATCGACAGTGCGCTGGTGCCGGGGTTGCAGGTCAAGGCGACGTTCTGACTCGCCCGTGCGCAAATCGGCGGGTGGTACCCGCCCGGTTTGCGACGGCTAACCCAGTGGAATCGACTTGGCGATAATCTCTCGGGCGTGATTGGCCAGCTGTTTGGCACTCATCGCAACCACCTCCTCGGCCTCAATGGGCGGGTGGGCGATGATGCTGACGTCGGTGCTGCGCAAGGCGTTGTAGGCGATATGGTTGACCGCCGGGCTGATCGTGACGGGAATGATCCCAACCCCGATATCCTTGGCAATCCGAAACGCCCCACTCTTGAAAGGCTGCATCTCCCCGCCATGGTTTCGAGTGCCCTCGGGAAAGATCCACAGCGAAGTATTCTCTGCGACAACCCGCTTGGCAATCTTGCGCAAACTGCCGATGGATGCCCGTGGGCTGTTCCTGTCAATGAACAGACTACCGGTCAGCCAATACAACTGCCCCACCAGTGGCAGCCATTTGAGCGACTGTTTACCGACGATTACCGTGCCGGGGTTGAGCGCCTGCGCCACGATCAACACGTCATAGTTGCAGTGGTGGTTGGCCACATAGATGTAAGGCCGGGTGGTGGGAACGCTGTCAAAGCCACGAACATCGACACGCACCAGGAAGATTTTATTGATCACCGAATAGGCCCGGCAGGCCACGTACAGATTTCTATTCTTTGAGGTGTTGACCAACATGTAGAGGCACAAGAACGGAAAGCTCAACACGATCCACAGCAACACCAACAGCCCTCGGGCCAACGCAATCATAAATTACCCGCTTTACCTGAATCTCTGAGCTCGGTTAACGGGGCTTCTCGAACCTCGTCAGCATTATCCATGCAAGTACAACAAACCTGCGGCGTTTTGAGTAGCTGCCCGAATGGGCAGGTCGATCGCGTTCAACCGCGCGCGCGCCGTCACGCGCACAAGCGGTATAATCGGCGCGCTCCCGTCTGTAACGGGTGCCGACCATGGAAGGGACGATCGGTGAAAGAATGGCGAGAAACGTTGATCGAAGTCGTGTCCGGCTGCATGACCGAACATGAACTATTCAATAAAATTCATACGATAACGTCCAACCTGGGCTTCGAGTTCTGTTCTTACGGACTGAAAATCCCGTTGGCCACATCGCAATATGTGCTGATTTCGAACTACCCAGGCGCTTGGGAAGAGAAGTACGTCAGCGAAAATTACTTCTCCCAAGACCCCACCGTTGCCCACGGCCTGACCCGCTCCATCCCGCTGCACTGGTCCGCCGCACAACAGCAACAACAGCACCAGGCCTTCTGGGAGGAGGCGCGCCATTACCAGCTCAACCATGGCTGGTGCCTGTCTTCGCAACGCGGCCCTGACGCGATTGGTTTACTTTCGGTATCGCGCTCCAGTGAATGCATTTCAGCGACTGAACTTGAGCACATCGAGAACAAGTTGACCTGGTTGACGCAGTTGGCGCACGAATCGATGACACGCTTCTTCTCCGACAAATGCCTGCCAGAAACTCACCGCCCCCTGACCGCACGGGAAAAAGAGACCTTGAGGTGGACGGCCATCGGCAAAACCTATATCGAGATCAGCCTGATCCTCAACATCGACACAGGAACCGTGAAGTTTCATCTGGCCAATGCCATGCGCAAACTCCAGGCCAACAACAAAACCCAAGCTGCCGTCAAAGCCTCCTTGCTGGGATTACTCTTTTAGCCCTGCTGGTACTCCCGCGGCGTACAACCAAACTCGCGACGAAACACCGTATGCAGGTACTGCGCCGACTTGAAGCCGCACTTGGCGGCAATATCGGCAATCGCCAGTTCGTGGCTTTCCAGGCCCTTGGCGGCGGCGGCGAGTTTGAAGCGCAGGATCTCGTCATGCACGCTGCAGCCGCGCACCTTGCGAAAGTGCGCTTCCAGGGATGAGCGCGACACGCCGACATAGGCCGCCACTTGCGCGGTCTTGATGCCCTGGCAGGCGTACTGCCGGATAAACAACAGCGCCTGCATCACATACGGATTACCCAAGGGTTGATGCAAGCTGGAGGCCTGCACATTGATCGCCTCCGGCGGCACCAGGACCTGCGTGCCCACACACGGTTTGCCGTGCAGCATCTGGTGCAACAGCGCGGCGGCGGTGCGGCCCATGGTTTCGGTGCCCTGGATCACCGAACTCAGCGGCACCCGCGTGAGGGTGCGGGTCAGCGGGTCGTTGTCGATGCCGATCAGCGCCACTTGTTCCGGAACGGCGATGCCGGCGGTGAGGCAGGCTTGCAGCAATTGCCGGGCACGGGCGTCGGTGACGGCGATGATGCCGATGGGCTTGGGCAAGCTGTGCAGCCAGGCGATCTGCTGCTCCACGGCGCTGTCCCACAACGGCGCACTGGTGCCCAGGCCGCGATACACCTCAACGTGCAAACCATCGCGCAGCATCAGGCGGCGAAAGGCTTTTTCGCGCTCCTGGGCCCAGCGATTGGCCTGGGCTTCGGGCAGGCTGAAACAAGCGAAGCGCGTCAGCCCGGCCTCGATCAGGTGCTCGTAGGCCAGCTTCATCAAGGCGTAATTGTCGGTGGCGACATAGGGGATGCCTTTGGGATAGGCACGGCCATCTTCATAGGAACCGCCCACCGCCACCACCGGCAATTGACTGCCAGCCAATGCCTCGCCGATCAGCGGGTCATCGAAGTCGGCAATGATGCCATCGCCCTGAAAGCGCTCGATGCCCTTGAGGCGGCACAGGAAGTCCTCTTCCAGGAACAAGTCCCAGGAGACCCGCGTACTGCTCAGGTAATTGCCGATGCCCGCGATGATGCCGCGGTCGTAGATTTTGCTGCCGTTGAACAGCAGGGCGATGCGGTGCACGGGCGGTAGGGTTTTCATTGTTGTTGTCCTGGGGCCTGTCGCAACAGACTAGCCCTCGCTGCACAAAATCGCACCACCCCTTGGTGATTTTCATAATCAGCAGGCCCAACGCCGTTGCTAGTATCCAGACACCGCCAAGAACAATAAGGAAAACGCCATGCCGTACTTCCCCGGTGTCGAGAAGGTTCGCTTCGAAGGCCCCAGCAGCGACTCCCCCCTCGCCTTTCGCCACTACGACGCCAACAAGCTGATCCTCGGCAAACCCATGCGCGAGCACCTGCGCATGGCGGCTTGTTATTGGCATACGTTCGTCTGGCCCGGTGCGGATATGTTCGGCGTGGGCACTTTCAAGCGCCCGTGGCAGCGCAGTGGCGATCCCATGGAACTGGCCATGGGCAAGGCGGATGCGGCCTTTGAGTTCTTCTCCAAACTGGGCATCGACTACTACAGCTTTCACGACACCGACGTGGCGCCCGAAGGCAGCTCGCTCAAGGAGTATCGCCAGCACTTCGCGCAGATGGTCGACCACCTGGAGCGCCACCAGGAACAGACCGGCATCAAACTGCTGTGGGGCACCGCCAATTGCTTCAGCAACCCGCGCTTCGCCGCCGGTGCCGCCAGTAACCCGGACCCGGAAGTGTTCGCCTACGCCGCCGCCCAGGTGTACAGCGCGATGAACGCCACCCTGCGGCTCAAGGGTTCCAACTATGTGCTGTGGGGCGGCCGTGAAGGCTATGAAACCCTGCTCAATACCGACCTCAAGCGTGAGCGCGAACAGCTTGGGCGCTTTATGCGCATGGTGGTGGAGCACAAGCACAAGATCGGCTTTAAGGGCGACCTGCTGATCGAGCCCAAGCCCCAGGAGCCGACCAAGCACCAATACGATTACGACAGCGCCACGGTGTTCGGCTTCCTGCACGAATACGGCCTGGAACATGAGATCAAGGTGAATATCGAGGCCAACCACGCGACCCTGGCCGGGCACAGTTTCCATCACGAGATTGCCACCGCCGTCTCCTTGGGCATCTTCGGCAGCATCGACGCCAACCGTGGCGACCCGCAGAACGGCTGGGACACCGACCAGTTCCCCAATAGCGTCGAGGAAATGACCCTGGCCACTTATGAAATCCTCAAGGCTGGCGGGTTCAAGAACGGCGGCTATAACTTTGATTCCAAAGTGCGGCGCCAGAGCCTGGATGATGTGGATCTGTTCCACGGGCACGTGGCGGCCATGGATGTACTGGCGCTGGCGCTGGAACGTGCAGCGGCGATGGTGCAAAACGACCGGTTGCAGCAGTTCAAGGACCAGCGTTATGCCGGCTGGCAACAGCCACTGGGCCAGGCGGTGCTGGCGGGTGAGTTCAGCCTGCAATCGCTGGCCGAGCATGCATTTGCCCAGGAGCTGAACCCGCAGGCGGTGAGTGGGCGGCAGGAAATGCTTGAAGGGGTTGTGAACCGGTTTATCTACACCTGAGTGATGCTGTGCACTTTTGGCTGTGGCTGCAGTTGGGATTGTGGCTGGGATTGGGATTGTTGTGAGCGGGCTTGTTGTGGTGAGCGGGCTTGCCCCGCGCTGGGCTGCGAAGCAGCCCCAAACCAGACGACGCAATTTTACCTGACACACCGAGGTGCCTAACTTCAGGGCCGCTTCGCAGCCCAGCGCGGGGCAAGCCCGCTCACCACAAAAAAGGCCTGGTTAACCCCAACAGGCCCGCTCACCGCAGTGTTCGACTAGAGTCTTCCAACAACAATAAAAGGACGCACCACCATGAAGTCATTCAAACGCACCCTGCTCGCCACGGCCCTGGCCTTGCTTGCCCTGCCGGTCATGGCCGACCCTGCCCACCCGAAAATCGGTTTTTCCATCGACGACTTGCGCCTTGAACGCTGGTCCCGCGACCGTGACTACTTTGTCGCCGCTGCCGAAAAACTCGACGCCAAAGTCTTCGTGCAATCGGCCGATGCCAATGAGCAAAAACAGATCTCCCAGATCGAAAACCTGATCTCCCGGGGCGTCGATGTCATCGTGATCGTGCCGTTCAACGCCACGGTACTGACCAATGCGGTGGCCGAAGCCAAGAAAGCCGGGATCAAGGTAGTGTCCTATGACCGCCTGATTCTCAACGCGGACATCGACGCCTACATCTCTTTCGATAACGAAAAGGTTGGCGAAATGCAGGCCGCCGGTGTGCTGCAAGCCGCGCCCAAGGGCAACTACTTCCTGCTCGGCGGCGCGCCCACCGACAACAACGCCAAGGTGCTGCGCGAAGGCCAGATGAAGGTGCTGCAACCGGCCATCGACAAGGGCGATATCAAGGTGGTCGGCCAGCAATGGGTCAAGGAATGGAACCCGACCGAAGCCCTGAGCATCGTTGAAAACGCGCTGACGCGGAACAACAACAAGATCGACGCCATCGTCGCCTCCAACGACGCCACGGCCGGCGGTGCGATCCAGGCCCTGGCCGCGCAGAAACTCGCGGGCAAGGTGCCGATTTCCGGCCAGGACGCCGACCTCGCCGCGATCAAGCGCGTGATCGACGGCACCCAGACCATGACCGTGTACAAGCCGCTCAAGCTGATCGCCACCGAAGCCGCCAAGCTCTCGGTGCAACTGGCCCGCAATGAGAAACCCACCTACAGCTCGCAGTACGACAACGGCAGCAAACAGGTCGACACCATCCTGCTCACCCCGACCCCGCTGACCAAGGCCAATATCGATCTGTTGGAGAAGGATGGGTTCTACACCAAAGAGCAGATTGCCGGGCAGTGACCGCCATGGCCGACTACCTGCTGCAAATGACCGGCATCGTCAAGAGCTTTGGCGGTGTCAACGCGCTCAATGGCATCGACATCACGGTGCGGCCGGGGGAATGTGTCGGCCTGTGCGGTGAGAACGGTGCCGGTAAATCCACGCTGATGAAGGTGCTGTCGGCGGTTTATCCGTACGGCACCTGGGACGGCGAAATCCTCTGGGATGGGCAGCCACTCAGGGCCCAGTCCATCAGCGAAACCGAGGCTGCGGGTATCGTGATCATTCACCAGGAGCTGACCCTGGTGCCCGACCTGTCGGTGGCTGAAAACATCTTCATGGGCCACGAGCTGACCTTGCCCGGCGGACGCATGAACTACCCGGCGATGCTCCACCGCGCCGAAGCGCTGATGCGTGAGCTCAAGGTGCCGGATATGAACGTCGCCTTGCCGGTGTCGCAGTACGGCGGCGGCTACCAGCAACTGGTGGAAATCGCCAAGGCGCTGAATAAAAAAGCGCGCCTGCTGATCCTCGACGAGCCCTCCTCGGCCCTGACCCGTTCGGAAATCGAGGTGCTGCTCGACATCATCCGTGACCTCAAGGCCAAGGGCGTGGCCTGCGTGTACATCTCCCATAAGCTCGATGAAGTGGCGGCGGTGTGCGACACCATTGCGGTGATCCGCGACGGCAAGCACATCGCGACCACGGCCATGGCCGATATGGACATCCCGCAAATCATCACGCAGATGGTCGGGCGGGAAATGAGCAACCTCTACCCCACCGAACCCCATGATATCGGCGAGGTGATTTTCGAAGCGCGCAACGTCACCTGCTATGACGTGGACAACCCCAGGCGCAAGCGTGTCGACGACATTTCCTTCGTGCTCAAGCGCGGTGAAATCCTCGGCATCGCCGGACTGGTCGGTGCCGGGCGCACGGAACTGGTGTCGGCGCTGTTCGGCGCCTACCCCGGCCGCTACAGCGCCGAGGTGTGGCTGGACGGCCAGGTGATCGACACGCGCACGCCGCTCAAATCGATCCGCGCCGGGCTGTGCATGGTGCCGGAAGACCGCAAGCGCCAGGGCATCATTCCCGACCTGGGCGTGGGCCAGAACATCACCCTGGCGATCCTCGACACCTACGCCCACCTGACCCGCATCGATGCCGAGGCCGAACTGGGCAGCATCGACCAGCAGATCGCACGCATGCACCTCAAGACCTCCAGCCCGTTCCTGCCGATCACCAGCCTGTCCGGGGGCAATCAGCAAAAGGCCGTGCTGGCAAAAATGCTGATGGCCAAGCCCAAGGTGCTGATCCTCGACGAGCCCACGCGCGGGGTGGACGTGGGCGCCAAGTATGAGATCTACAAACTGATGGGCGCGCTGGCGGCCGAAGGCGTGTCGATCATCATGGTCTCGTCGGAACTGGCCGAAGTGCTCGGTGTGTCCAACCGCGTGCTGGTGATCGGCGACGGCCAGTTGCGCGGCGACTTCATCAACGAGGGGCTCACCCAGGAACAGGTGCTCGCCGCCGCGCTCAGCCATAACAACAATAATGATCGGAAGACCGCGTAGATGAATCAGGTCAAACAACTGTTTACCCGCTACAAAATGCTCGCCCTGGTGATCGCCGTGGCCGTGATCTGGCTGTTTTTCAGCTGGCAGACCGAGGGCGGTTTTCTAACGCCGCGCAACCTGTCGAACCTGCTGCGGCAGATGGCGATCACCGGGATCCTGGCGTGCGGCATGGTGCTGGTGATTATCAGCGGCGAGATTGATCTGTCGGTGGGTTCGTTGCTGGGGTTGTTGGGCGGGTTGGCGGCGATCCTGGATGTGGTCTATCACATCCCGTTGCTGGCCAATCTCAGTCTGGTGGCGCTGTGCGGGCTGATGATCGGATTGGCCAACGGCTACATGACGGCCTATCTGCGCATCCCTTCGTTTATCGTCGGATTGGGTGGAATGCTGGCGTTTCGCGGGATCCTGCTGGGCATCACCGGAGGCACCACCATTGCGCCGGTGTCGCCGTCGTTGGTGTACGTGGGCCAGGGGTATTTGCCGCACACCGTGGGCGTTGGCCTCGGGGTTTTGTTGTTTGCGCTGACGCTGTTCTTGACCTGGAAACAACGGCGCAACCGTGCGCTGCACGGGCTGGCCGCGCATTCCCTGGTGCGTGATGTGGTGCGCGTCGGGGTGATCGGCGCGGTGCTCGCCGGGTTCGTCACCACCCTCAACAGCTACGACGGCATCCCCGTGCCGGTGCTGCTGTTGCTGGTGCTGCTCGGCGTGTTCAGCTACGTCACCAGCCAGACCGTATTCGGCCGCCGCGTGTACGCGGTGGGCAGCAATATGGAAGCCACACGACTGTCGGGCATCAACGTGCAAGCGGTGAAATTGTGGATTTTCGGCATCATGGGTGTGATGTGCGCACTGGCCGGCCTGGTCAACACCGCCCGCCTCGCGGCGGGTTCGCCGTCGGCGGGTAACATGGGCGAACTGGATGCGATTGCGGCGTGCTTCATCGGCGGTACGTCGATGCGCGGTGGCTTGGGCACGGTGTATGGCGCGTTGCTCGGGGCGCTGGTGATTACCAGCCTGGATAACGGCATGTCGATGCTGGATGTGGACAGTTACTGGCAGATGATCGTCAAGGGCAGCATTTTGGTGCTGGCGGTGTGGGTGGATGTGAGTACGCGTGCTGGGCGCAGGTGAGTGATCCCAAGCACACCGCAGTCCAAAAGTGGGAGGGGGCTTGCCCTCGAAGACGGTGGGTCAGCCACACATGCATTGACTGACACTCCGCTTTCGCGAGCAAGCCCGCTCCCACCATGACTATCCGGCGTTAACTACCGAACACCAACGCCACCGCCTGAGCCCCCGCATTTTTCTGCGTGAAGTCCTTGGCCTGGGCGGCTGTCTTCAAGGTGTAGCCATAGTTGGAACTGGCCGTCCATTGCGCCTTGGGCGACTTCTGGTTGGTGATCGCCGGCACGCTGTTGGTGTCGGTGAACGTCCCGGTGCCCTTGTCATCCAACATGCCTTTGTTCTGGCTGCCCTCTCCAAAATAGTTGCTTTCAGAAAGGATGTTGGCGTTCTGCGCCAGGGTGAAACCCAGGTGGAAGTTGTTGATGTAGTTGTTGTAGACGTGGAAGTACCCGTAGCGCATCAAGCCCGGTGCGCGGACTTCCATGTTGTCGAAGCGGTTGTGGCAGAGCGTGAGGCGCGGGTAACCATTGAACTCGGCTTTGTTGTCATCGGCCGGGTGACCGAAGATCAGGCCATATTTGTGGTTACCGAAGAAGCAGTTGCTGATGGTGGCGTAGTCGGCCTTTTCACCGATGTACACCAATTTGTCTTCGCTGCCATCCGTGGTTGACCAGGTGTGGCCGACAAAAGAGCAATGATCGATCCAGTACTTGCTGCCGTAGTTCAGGTACACCTGAATATCGTCATTGGCCTTAATGCTGGCCGAATGCTTGAAGATAATATTTTGCAGAATGATGTTCTGCGACTGCGCGGTTGCACGCAGGTGAATATTCTCCAAGGTACGGTTTTGGAACGAGCCGATCAGGGTTTTGTTGGCGCCCATGTTGACCTTGGTCAGGCTCGACGCCGCGATATTGCTGTTGATCACCAGTACCCGTGGGGTGGTGTCGCCAATGTTGGCTTTGAGTTGATCCAGCGTGGTGATACTGACCACCGGGCCAGACCAGCCGCCGGTGACTTTTGCCGCGAGTGCGAAACCGGTCAGGCCGGTGAGTTTGCTTTCTGGATACGACATGAGTTCCCTCTCTCTATAAAAATGGCTCGGTTTGACGAGCCTGTGCAGTGAGTTAATCCGTTAACTTGCACACAGTGTTTGGCGTGGCTGATGTTGCCATCCTGGTTGATCAGCGCTTAAACACTGTGTTTATGTACAGTATTATTCATTCGCCTGACCGTCAACCCTTAAGCAAAAAAAATGTGGGAGGGGGCAACCCCCTTCCCACATTGGATTTCTACAATCTTGAATTACTTGGAGACCGGCATCGCAAACTCGGCGCCCTGCTCGATGCTCTCCGACCAGCGCTGCATGATCGATTTTTGCTTGGTGTAGAAACGCACCCCCTCGGTGCCATAGGCGTGCATGTCGCCAAACAGGCTCTTCTTCCAGCCACCAAACCCGTGCCAGGCCATTGGCACCGGGATCGGCACGTTGATGCCGACCATGCCCACCTGGATACGCCGGGCAAATTCGCGGGCGATGTTGCCGTCGCGGGTGAAGCAGCTGACGCCGTTGCCGAACTCGTGGTCGTTGACCAGCTTGATCGCCTCGCCAAAGTCGTTGACCCGTACACAGGCCAGGACCGGGCCGAAGATTTCTTCGCGGTAGATGCTCATGTCCCTGGTCACATGGTCGAACAAGGTCGCGCCGAGCCAGAAGCCGTTTTCCAGACCCGCTTCGGTGGGCACGTAGTCACGCCCGTCCAGCAGCAATTGCGCGCCGGACTGGACGCCCTGTTCGATGTAGCCGCTGATGCGTTCCAGTGCGGCGCGGGACACAATCGGGCCCATCTCGGCCTTGAGGTCGCGACCGTCAGTGATGCGCAGTTGCTTGGCGCGTTCGGTCAAGGCAGCGATAACTTTGTCACCGACATCGCCGACCAGCACGGCGACGGAGATTGCCATGCAGCGCTCGCCAGCACTGCCATAAGCAGCGCCCATCAGCGCGTCGACGGTTTTTTCGATGTCGGCGTCAGGCATCACCACCATGTGGTTTTTCGCGCCGCCCAGGCCCTGCACACGCTTGCCGTTGCGGGCGCCGGTTTCGTAGATGTATTGGGCAATCGGCGTGGAGCCGACGAAGCTCACGGCCTTGACGTCCGGGTGTTCGATCAGTGCATCCACCGATTCCTTGTCGCCCTGCACCACGTTGAACACGCCTTTGGGCAGGCCGGCTTCACGCAGCAGTTCAGCCATGAACAGCGAGGCGCTTGGATCAGTCGGGCTTGGCTTGAGAATGAAGGTGTTGCCCGCCGCGATGGCGATTGGGTACATCCACATCGGCACCATCACCGGGAAGTTGAACGGCGTGACACCGGCCACGACGCCCAACGGTTGGCGCAGGGTCCAGTTGTCCATGCCTCGGGAGACCTGGTCGGAGTGCTCGCCCTTGAGCAGGTTGGGGATGCCGCAGGCGAATTCCAGAATATCGATGCCACGGTCCACTTCGCCTTGGGCGTCGGTGAAGACCTTGCCGTGCTCGGCGACGATGATACGCGCCAGGTCGTCCTTGCGCTCACGCAGCAGGTGCAGGTACTGGAACAGCACACGGGCGCGGCGGATGGGCGGGGTGTCGGCCCAGCCGTCGAAGGCGGCTTGGGCGGCAGCAACAGCTTCGGACACGGTCTGGCGGCTGGCCAGTGCAACGCGACCGGTTTTTTCGCCGGTGGCCGGGTTGAAAACGTCCTGATAACGATCATCGCGGGACACGCGCTGGTCGTTGATGTAGTGCTCGATGGTAGTGGTCATGGCAGTCGATCCAGGTGGGTAGCGTTGGGACACACGATAGGCTTCCGCTTTGTTCCAAACCAGAGCAGAATCCTGAACTTATTGTCCACATATGCGAACAATACACCCATGGAAAAATCTGAGATCGAAGGGCTGTGGACCCATATCCATTGGCTTTCAATATTGGAAGAGCAAGGCACGTACACCGCGGCCGCCGCACGCCTGGGGGTGAGCAAATCGGCGGTCAGCCAGCGGATTGCCGATCTGGAAAAGGCCACCGGCACCCAGTTGGTCACCCGTACCACGCGCAGTGTGCGGCTGACCGATGCGGGGCTGTCGCTGACCCGTGAAGTGCGTAGCGCCTATGCGCAAATCGCCCGCAGTTTCTCGTCGGTGCGGGACTCAGTGGGGGAGATTCGCGGGCTGGTGCGCCTTACCGCGCCGGTGGCATTTGCCCGGCAGCAACTGGTGCCGCATCTGTCGGAATTCCTGCGGCGATACCCGCAAGTACGTATCCAGCTGGATGTGTCCGATGCGCTGAGTTCCCTGGCCGCCGAAGGCTACGACCTGGCCGTGCGCCACGGTTTCCAGGTGCCGGAAACCCACGTCGCCTGGAAACTCTGCGACACCGGCTCAGTGCTGGTGGCGACCCACGAATACCTGCAACACCACGGCGAGCCTCGCGAACCCGGCGACCTTTCGAGCCACAACTGCCTGTTCTACCCACGGGGCACCGACCAGCCTGCCTGGACCTTCGAGCGCGGCAGTAAAAACGTCGAACGCCTCACCGTGCCCATCGCCGGCAGCTTTGCCACCAATAACAGCGAGGCACTGCGCGACTCGGCCCTCAACCATTTGGGCATTGCCCTGCTTCCGGACTTCAGCGCCCATGCCGCGCTGGCCAGCGGCAAGCTGGTGCAGGTGCTCAAGGACTGGACGCTCAAGGGCGCGTTTGCCAATGAGATCTACTTGATTCGGCCGTATTCGCCCCATGTGCCGAAGTCGGTGAGTGCGTTGGTCAGCTATTTGAAGGAGAAGCTGGCGGATGGGTTTCGCTTCACGGGTTGAGGTTTATCGCTTGATCAATAGGACTAAAAGTCCATAATGGACAAAATAGTTTAGCTGCGGAGTTTTTCATGTCCAGCACGCCTCAAGTGATCAACCAGCTCCAGGCTCGCGAATTGCTCGCGCAGGTCGATGTACCGCAGATCCTGCGCAAGCTGTTTCGGGACCTGGCCGCCGGGCAAGCGGTGCAGCCGGCACAACAATGGGTCGAGTTCCCCCAGGGTGCCGGCGACTTTATCAACTACTTGGGCGTGCTGGCGGAGGATGGCGTTTATGGGGTGAAAACCTCACCGTACATCGTGCGTGAGCAAGGGCCGCTGGTCACCGCGTGGACGCTGTTGATGTCGATGGAGACCGGCCAGCCGCTGCTGTTGTGTGATGCCGCGGAGTTGACCACCGCACGCACGGCCGCGACCACGGCATTGGCGGTAGATGCACTGGCGCCACAGTCGGCGCAACGGCTGGCGATTATCGGCAGCGGCAAGGTGGCCCAGGCTCACCTGCATTACGTGAAAACCCTGCGGGACTGGCAGAGCATCAAGGTTTTTTCGCCCAGCCTGGCCGGTAAAAGCTCCGCGTTTGAACGCCTGGACCCACGCGTAAGCATCGCCCCCACCTGCGATGCGGCCCTGGAAGATGCCGACGTGATCCTGCTGTGCACGTCATCGGCCGGCCCGGTGATCGACCTTTCGCGCCTGAACAAACCTGCGCTGATCACCTCCATCAGCACCAACGCCCCGCGTGCCCACGAAGTACCGCCTCAATGCCTCAATGATATGGACGTGTTCTGCGACTACCGTCAGACCACCCCAGGTTCGGCCGGCGAGATGCTGATCGCCGCTGAACAGCACGGCTGGAACCCGAGTGCTGTCATGGGCGACCTGGCCGAACTGCTCAGTGACCAGGTACAGCCCCCTTCCTACGACCGCCATGTCTTTTTCCGCTCCATCGGCCTGGGCCTGGAAGACATCGCACTGGCTAACGCACTCTGGAGACGCCTATGAACCACGCAGATTTCATCATCATCGGTGGCGGCATTGCCGGCGCATCCACGGGTTTCTGGTTGTCGCAAGACGGCAAGGTGCTGGTGCTGGAGCGGGAATCCCACCCGGCCTATCACGCCACCGGGCGTTCGGCAGCGCTCTACACCGCCGCCTACGGCACCCCTCAGGTGCGGGCGTTGACCCTCGCCAGCCGTGAGTTTTTCGACCAGCCGCCAGCAGGGTTCTGCGAGCATCCTTTACTGACGCCACGCGGCGAAATGACGGTGGACTTCACCGGCGACCCGGCCGAGTTGAACGCTCAATACCTCAGCGCCAAAGCCACTGTGCCGCAGGTCGTACAGTTGAGCATCGACGAGGCCTGTGCGAAGTTGCCGATCCTGCGTCGGGAAAAGGTCCACGGGGCGATCTATGACCCGACCGCCAGCGACATCGACACCGATGCCCTGCACCAAGGGTATTTGCGCGGGATCCGGCGCAACGGCGGTGACGTGCGTACCGACCGCCACGTGCTGGGCTTGAGCCGCGACAGCGCCGGTCTCTGGCATGTCAACACCCAGCACGACACCTTCACCGCCCCGATTATCATCAATGCCGCCGGTGCCTGGGCCGACCACATCGGTGGGCTGGCCGGTGCCGCCTCCATCGGCCTGCAGCCCAAGCGCCGCTCGGCGTTTATCTTCGCCGGCCCCGAAGGCGTGGACAGCCACGGGTGGCCAATGCTGGTGGCCCTCGACGAAGCGTTCTACATGAAGCCCGACGCCGGCATGTTCCTTGGCTCACCGGCCAACGCCGACGCGGTCGAGCCCCAGGATATCCAGCCCGAAGAGTTGGACATCGCCATGGGCATCTACCAGATCGAAGAGGCCACCACCCTGACCATCCGCCGCCCGACCCGCACCTGGGCCGGCCTGCGCAGTTTTGTGCACGACGGGGATTTGCTCTCGGGCTTCGACCCTCAGGTGCCGGGGCTGTTCTGGGTGGCGGCGCAAGGCGGTTACGGCATCCAGACTTCACCGGCCATGGGCCAGGCCAGTGCGGCACTGGTGCGCGGTGCGCCGCTGCCGGAGGCATTGACGCGGTTCGGGCTGGACGCTGGTATGCTCTCCCCCGCCCGCCTGGAGCCCCATTGATGAACACCGTCGAACCCGACAACGCCTTGCAGAACTTTCGTGCGATTGCCGATGCAATCGCCACCCTGTTTTTCCCCCACGCCGAAGTGGTGTTGCATGACCTGCGCACGCAAAAGGTCGATTACATCGCCAATAACCTGTCCAAACGCGCGATTGGCGACGACTCGGCGCTGGAGGACATGCTCAGCGACGACGTCAGCGAAGTGAATATCGGCCCGTACGAAAAGCTTAACTGGGACGGCCAGAAAATTCGCAGCCTGAGCACCGTGCTACGCGACACCAACGGTCGGCCCCTGGCGGTGCTGTGCATCAACCTGAATATTTCACTGTTCGAAAACGCCAAGGCGGCGCTGGACCTGTTCTTGTCGCCCAGCAAGTTGATCCCACAGCCGGATGCACTGTTTCGCGATGACTGGCAGGAACGCATCAACACCTTCCTGCATGCCTGGATGCGCGAGCGCCAGTTAAGCCTGAACCTGCTGACCCGCGACCACAAACGCGAACTGGTACTGGCCCTGCATGCCGAGGGCGCGTTCAAGGGCAAGAGCGCTTCGAACTACGTGGCCAATGTGCTCGGCATGGGCCGGGCGACGGTCTACAAGCATCTGAAGGAATTGAAGGGCTGAACCTTCAGCCCTGTTTGGGTTTGGTGGTGGGGGGCACGTGCATCAATCGCCGTAGATATCGGCCTTGAAGTATTGCTGTGAAATCTTCTGGTACTCGCCACTCGCGCGAATGCCGTCAATGGCCGTATTCAACTCGCTGACCAGCGCCTCGTTGCCCTTGCGCACCGCAATCCCCGCGCCTTCACCCACGTATTTCGGGTCCTTGAGCTCCGGCCCGACAAAGGCATAGCCCTTGCCCCGTGGCATTTGCAGGAAGTCATTCAGGGGGATGGTGTCGGCAAAGATCGCATCCAGGCGCCCTGACGCCAGGTCCATGTAGATCTCTTCGTTATTGCTGTAGCGCTTGACGGTGATGCCCTTGGGCTCGAACACCTCGGTGGCGTAGCGGTCAGTGGTGGTCGCACGCTGCACGCCGACGGTCTTGCCCTTGAGGCTGGCGTACTGGTCATCGACCACGGCGCCGTCCTTCATCACCAGGCGTGACGAGGTGAAATAGTACTTGTGGGTGAAGTCCACCGACTTCTTGCGGTCTTCGTTGATGGTCATGGACGACAGCGCCATGTCGATTTTCTTCACCTTGAGGGAAGGAATCAGACCATCGAACTCACCTTCAACCCACACGCACTTGACCTTCATCTGCGCGCACAGCGCATTGCCGATGTCGTAGTCGAAGCCGACGATCGTGCCTTCCTGGGTCTTGGAGGCAAACGGCGGATAGGCCGCCTCAATGCCGATGCGCAGGGTTTTCTCGGCGGCCAGTACGTGGCTGGAAGCGATCAAGGCCAGGGCGGTGATAAGCAAGCGTTTCTTCATGTGTGATCTCGCAAGTTGTTGTTGGTTTGGCAAGAGAGAAGAAAAATGCAGCGGGAACTTTTGTACTTATAATTCCATACTGGACTTTTATGTATTGATCGTCAACGCATGCCAAAACACTACAACCGGCTATTAACAATCATTCTCGTTTGTTATATTCCGCGCGCTTGCTTCCATGGCTACCAGGTAGCGTTATGTCCGGCTCAGATCTCAAGGCGTTGTATCTCGCCCACCGCGGGGAAATCCAGGCGTACCTGGACCGTCGCTTGCGCTGCAAGGAAACTGCGGCCGACCTGACGCAGGACGCGTTCATTCGCCTGTCGGAGCACATGGGCCGCACGCGCATCGACAATTTCCGGGCTTACCTGTTTTCCGCTGCGCGCAATCTGTTTATCGACCACACCCGTCGCCAGGAACACCGCAAGGGCGAGCCGCTGGACCAGCAGGAAGCCGCCAGCCTCGAACATCCCACCCCGACGCTGGAGCAGGCGGCCATCGCCCACCAACAACTGGCGGCACTGAACACGCTGATCCAAAACATGCCGGCGCCCTGCCGCGAAGTGTTCCTGATGGTGCGTATCGAAGGCCTGACCTACGTGGAGATCGGCGAACGCCTGGGCATCTCGCCGAAAACCGCCTACAGCCGCATGGTGCGCGCCCTCGACCTGTTGAAGCTGGGCATGCCTGAGTGAGCCCCTTCACTTATACTCGGCCGCCTGACCGGTCCTCGTTGAATTGATTAGCCATGAGTGTTGAACCGCCGCGCCTTGTCCCGACCTCGCCTCGCCCCGATGACGCCAGCCATCGGGCCAGCGAGTGGTTCGCCCTGATCCAGGGCGGCGCGCCGACGCCAGCCGAGCGCAAGCAATTGGCCCAGTGGCTTGCCGCCGACCCGCGCAATGCCCAGGCCTATGCACATCTGGAACATCTGTGGGCGGCCACGGCCCGGCTGGCGCCACCTGTCACCCAAGCCCCGCAACTGTCTCGCCGGCGGTTTGTCGGCCTGGGAGTCGCTGCCAGTGTGGCAGTGGTTGCCAGCGGCGCCACCACCCTGTGGTTCAAGGGCATAGGCGCACCGTTTGCCGACGTGCGTACGGCCATCGGCGAACGGCGCACCGTGCAGTTGCCGGATGGCTCAACCGTGGAGCTGGCGGGCAACACGGCGCTCAACCTGAGCTTTTCCCCGGCCCAACGCTCGGTGGAATTGTTGCAGGGCGAGGCGTTTTTCCAGGTCCTGCCCAAGGCCGGTGGCGAGTTCTCCGTGCAGACCGAGGCCGGTCGGGTGCTGGCCAGCGAAGGTGAGTTCTGCCTGTCGTGCGACGGTCCAACGGCGCAGTTGGGCGTGAGCCGGCATACGGTTCGCGTCATCACTCCCAGCCAGCAGACCGACCTGGGCGAAGGCCTGTCGCTGCGCTTCAGCAGTACCCACACCGGGGCGATCCAACGCGCCGAACTGGACCAGATCCTGGCCTGGCGCAACGGTCGCCTGGTGTTCTTCGACACCCCGCTGCTTACCGTGGTCAACCACCTGCAACGCTGGCGCGAGGGCAAGATCTTCATTCCCGACGCGCAACTGGCGGCGCGGCGCGTCAGCCTGATCCTCAACCTGAACCGTCCCGACCAGATGCTCGACGTGCTGTCCAAGGCCCTGGCAGTGCGGACGACGCGCTACACCGACCTGATCACCCTGATCCAACCGGCCTAATCGCAAATAATTCACATCGCCATCAGGTATCGCGCAGACTCATCCGTCCTACAGGGACTGTTAGCGCGACCTCATAGGGAAAACCTGAATGGCAAAGCACTCCACACCTGGACATCAAGCCACCGTGCACTGGCGCGCCGCCGCCCTCGCCTGCACCTTGCTCATGGGCGCCGCCCAGGCACACGCGGCGCCAGCGCCGGCCACGACCACCAGCGTATCCCTCAATATCCCGGCCCAACCCTTGCGCCAGGCCCTGCTGACATTCAGCCAGCAATCGGGGCAAAACGTCCTGCTGGACGGCAATCTCGACAGCGCGCTGCGCAGTTCGGCCGTCGTGGGGGTGTACTCGCCCGAACAGGCCCTGGCCGAACTGCTCAAAGGCAGCGGCTACAGCTTTGCCCGCACCGACGCGATGACGGTGTACCTGGTGCCACTGCCGCAACAAAGCAGCGAGATGACCCTGCCTGCCATCCACATCCAGGACTACGCCACACAGGATGGCGGCCCCAGCGTGGGTTATCAGGGAAAGCCGGTGTCCAGCACCACCCGCCTGGGCCTGAGCGATAAACAAACGCCGCAGGCAATTACCGTCGTCACCCGCGAACAAATGGATGACTTCAAGCTCAACAGCGTGAAAGAAGCCCTGCGCAGCGCGCCGTCGGTCACGGTGGAGCAATTCGAAACCGACCGCACCGCCTTCACCTCGCGTGGCTTCAAGATTGAAAACTTCGAATACGATGGCATGGGCCTGCCCTTTTCCGGCGGCGTTCTGGTCGGCGAGCAGGACATGACCGAGTTCGAGCAGGTCGACGTGCTCCACGGCGCCAACGGTTTGATGAGCGGCGCGGGCGACCCGTCGGCCACGGTCAACCTGGTGCGCAAACGGCCCACCGACACCTTCCAGGCGAAGATCGACGCCAGTGCGGGCTCCTGGGATAACCGTCGCCTGGCCCTGGACGTGTCCGGGCCACTGACCGACAGCGGCAATGTGCGTGGCCGCCTGATCACCGCCCATGACAAGGGCAATTCCTACCTCGACCACTACAGCCACGAAGTCAACGTCACTGCCGGCCTGCTGGCCTTCGATCTGTCCGACGCCGACACCCTCACCGTGGGTTTCTCACAACAGGACAGCTACTCCAACGGCAGCACCTGGGGCGGTTTGCCGATTGCCGACTACGCCGGCAACCGCATCCACTACAGCAGCCGCAGCGCCAGCGTGGGCCAGCCCTGGACCTACTGGAACATCCAGACCCAGCGCGCCTTCGCCGAGCTGACCCACACCTTCGAAAACGGCTGGAGCAGCAAGATCACCCTGACCGGTACCCGCCAGCATTCCGACACGAAAATGCTCTACGCCATTCCAATCACCGCCGACACCGTGGCCGCCTATATCAACCGCACCACCAGCAAGGAAAACCAGGTGACGGGGGAAGCGCAGCTGTCCGGGCCATTCAACCTGCTGGGACGCGAGCATGAGTTGACCCTCGGTGCCAACTACGGCCGCCTGCACCACACCGAGCGCGGCCACTACCGCACATCAAGCGGCAACCAAGTGGAGAACCTCGCCAACGTGCTGGCGGGCAACGTGGTGGAGCCAGCGATGAACTACACCGACGACCTCAACACCCAACTGTTTACCGACCGCCAGAAAAGCCTGTTCGCCGGTGCGCGCTTCAGCCTCGCCGACGACCTGCACTGGATCGCCGGTGCGCGCATGCTCAGCGCGGACGGTGACGGCCTGGGCTACGGCTCGCCGCACGACACCCGCGTGCATGGCAAAGTCACGCCCTACACCGGCCTGGTCTACGACCTGACGCCGCAATGGAGCCTCTACACCAGCTGGACCGAGATCTTCAAACCGCAATACCTGCGCAGCACCGCCGGCGGCATCATCGAACCGCTGGAAGGCAAAAGCATGGAAGTTGGGGTCAAGGGTCGGCTGCTCGACGAGCGCCTGGGCGTCAGCGCAGCCGTATTCAAGACCGAGCAGCAAAACGTCGCCGAAGCCACCAGCCAGATCGTCAACGGCCAATACGTGTATCGCGGCGTGGATTACAAGAGCCGGGGTGTCGAGCTGGAAGCCAATGGCGAAGCGTTGCCGGGCCTGTCCATTGCGGGCGGCTACACCTATGTGCACATCGAAGACAACAACGGTGAAAAAGCCCGCCAATACGTGCCCACCCACAGCGTGCGCGGCAGCCTGACCTACCGCCTGCCCGGCCTGCCCCACGCCAAGATCGGCAGCCGCGTGCAGTGGCAAAGTTCGACCCAGGTCGACAGCAACAGCCGTGTCCAGCAAGACGCCTATGCCCTGGTAGACCTGATGGCCAGCTACGACTTCGACGACCACTGGAGCACCTCGTTGAACCTGAACAACGTCACCAACCAGAAGTACCTGCTGTCGCTGTACCAGGCCGCAGGCTCGACCAACTACGGCGCGCCACGCAACCTCACCGCATCGGTCAGCTGGAAGTACTGATATAAGTTTTTTGCACAAGCTACAGGTGTTTTTGAGCGTTCATCTCTGGATTTATGCGTGCCTATACTCGGTCCGGCCTGCCGGTTGAACCGAGGGTCACCGCAGCACAGAAATGTCCCTACAACAATAATCAAGGACACCGACCATGACGCATCCCTTCCTGGCCGCGCGGGATTTTCTGCTCGCCCATCGCACCGACTACGCCACCGCCGTCCGTGACTTCCGCTGGCCGCAGCTGGATGCGTTCAACTGGGCGCTGGACTACTTCGATGCAATGGCCGACGGCAATGCGGCCAATGCGCTGTGGATCGTCGAGGAAGACGGCAGCGAGCAGCGCTACAGCTTCCAGCAGTTGGCTGCGCGCTCCAACCAGGTGGCCAACCATCTGCGGGCCACGGGCGTGCGCCGTGGCGATCGGGTGCTGTTGATGCTGGGCAACGACGTGGCGCTGTGGGAAACCATGCTCGCCGCCTTCAAGCTCGGCGCGGTGGTGATCCCGGCCACCGCCCTGCTCAACCCGGATGATCTGCGTGACCGCATCGAGCGCGGCCAGGTGCGCCATCTGGTGGTCGGTGAGGCGCATGTCGGCAAGTTCGCCGGACTGGGCGATGGCTGCAGCCGCATCTGCGTGGGCACGGCACCTGCGGGCTGGATTGCGCACAACGCTGCGTTTGAATACCCAGAGCAGTTCGAAGCCGATGGCCACACCAAGGCCACCGACCCGATGCTGTTGTACTTCACCTCCGGCACCACCTCCAAACCGAAAATGGTGCTGCACAGCCACCAGAGCTACCCGGTCGGGCACCTGTCGACGATGTACTGGATCGGCCTGCAACCGGGCGACCTGCACCTCAATATCTCGTCGCCAGGCTGGGCCAAGCATGCCTGGAGCTGCCTGTTCGCGCCATGGAACGCCGGTGCGTGCATCTTTATCCATAACGTTGCGCGGTTCAGCGCGCCGGCCTTGCTGACGGCGCTGGAACACTACCGCGTGACCAGCCTGTGCGCGCCGCCCACGGTGTGGCGCATGCTGATCCAGGAAGACCTGACCAGTCACAAGGCGCGCCTGAACCTGCGTGAACTGGTCGGCGCCGGCGAGCCACTGAACCCGGAAATCATCGAGCAGATCCAGCAGGCCTGGGGCTTGCCACTGCGCGATGGTTTCGGCCAATCGGAAACCACCGCACTGGTCGGCAACACGCCCGGCCAGTTGCTCAAGCCGGGCTCCATGGGCCGCCCGCTGCCGGGTTACCGCGTTGCGCTGCTCGACCCCGACGGCGTGCCGGCCACCGAGGGCGAAGTCGCCCTGCCCCTGGATGTGCGCCCTCTCGGCTTAATGATGTGCTACGAAGACAGCCCGGAAAAAACCGCTGAAGTGATGCGCGACGGTTACTACCGCACCGGTGATACCGCGCAGATCGACAGCGACGGCTACATCACCTTTGTCGGCCGAGCCGATGACGTATTCAAAGCCTCCGACTACCGCATCAGCCCGTTCGAGCTGGAAAGCGCGCTGATCGAACACCCGGCCGTGATGGAAGTCGCCGTAGTCCCCAGCCCCGACCCGCTGCGCCTGGCCGTGCCCAAAGCCTTCCTGATCCTGGCCCATGACGCCCCCGGCAGCGCAGAACTGGCCAGGCATATCCTGGCCTTCGCCCGCGAACACCTGGCCCCGTACAAACGCGTGCGGCGCATCGAGTTTGTCAGTGAACTGCCCAAGACCATTTCCGGCAAGATCCGCCGGGTGGAATTGCGGCAGATGGAGGTGGTGCGTCGCCAAGGGGGGACGCGGGGCGAGCAGGAGCATTTCGAGGAGGATTTCACCTAACCAGTCGCCGTGCTCGTTGCCATGGAATTGACCAAGTGGAAGCCACCCTTCGCCGTCAACTTGCAACAGTCGGACACTGCTTACCGAGCGCCAAATGGAATCATCGGAGAAAAATTGGCTACTTAAGGCCTGCACCGGCGGAAAAGACGCATCCCGGTGTTTCTCCAAAATTCTCATTGAGTACGCCTATGATCACGTCCAGCACTACTCCCCTTACGTTCTCGATGAAAACGCTGCCAGCACAAGCCCCTGTTGAACGGCAGCAAGTCACCCGACAAAAGCGTGATACCGAAACGCAAAACGGACCGGGTACCGACCCCTTAACCCGGGACGACGGCTTCATGGCGGCAGAGGTTGCAGACGCGATTGAGAGGGGTACGAGAAGATCCACGCAGGGCACAGCCGCCTATCAAGACATTCCCCTTAACTCGACATTCGGCCAGTGGTGGGTACTTCTGGCGCAAGCCAGGGACAATCCGGCCCTTCGTGCGTGGATCGGTGAGCAGGGTGGGCGGAATCTGCAAACACTGACTATTTCGCCCGAAAAGGGTGAAATTTCGTTCCAAGTCAGCCCCGGCGGCGTGATGAGGACTTTTGGGCCAGACGACAAAGGGTGGGCAGCCGTCAGCAGCCCCCTCATGGAGATCGCGAAGACCATAACCGCAGGCAGCAGCGTCTCCAGCTTTCATCCGCCAGTTCCCGAGTGGCTATACACCGCGCCGTTGTCGCTGGTGAAAGATTTCTACGGTGTGCCTCAGTCACTGTCGACACACCAGGCGCTTGAGTACGCCTCCGTACTGCGGCGCGACAAGAAATTTCCTGATGCCCCGCCTGCCTTCAGTCAGATGCGCGGCGAAGACACACTCTCCAAGCAACGTTCTCTATTGGGTGACCATATCAACGAGTACGAAGCAAAACGTAACATCAGATTTGTATTTGATTTTAACCAAACCAACAACCTTGCAGACTCGTCGATCTCGGAATACTTGGAGGGACAAGTATTCAGCGTTCATCCCGACAGCACCTTTCCAAAAGATAAACAAAACCACTTGGGGCAGATCAGTCTCAAGCAGTACTTGGAACACCATGGCTTGGAAGAACCCACTAACAGCCACGAGCTTGATAACCTTGCCGCAGCCCTCCTCACCCCTCGTCCTATAAGCCCACTCAACGCCAATTATGCAGGCGCACTGGCATGGCCGATCCCGCTTGATGCTACCAGTGAGGCGCATTTAAAGACCCTTCTGCGTCAAGGTAAGGTCGGTGATATTGACCTGAGCGCCCACAAGAGCGTGCTGGAATACCTGCTGGGCGACATGAAGCTCACGCAAGACGAATCACTTCAGCCACGTAAGGTGATTAATACACTGATCCAATCGCCCAGGGGCCGGGAATTGGGCAACGCGCTTCAAGCCGCGTTCGAGGCTCGCTCAGTCAAGGGCAGTGCAAGTGACTGGTTATTGGCGGCCCTGAGTATTCACCAAGCGGATCAGGTGCCCCCTCCAGGTGTTTCTCCAAAAGCCAGCATCGGGGGGCGGCCTTTTGCGGTGCCTGAAGAGGCTGGCGTCAGAGCGGAGCGTTTCGTCTCCCAACTGGTCGATGGCCAGCGCACTCACGGTCATGCGTCTAACAACGATACGGCGAGGATTCAAACCTATCTATTGTTATCCAGCCGCGCCCCCGAGTTTCTAGTCAAGGACATCCCAGACAAGGTGACTTTCGGCTCCCACAGCTGGGTCAGTTTTGTCACAGCAGTGGGACGCCTTGAAGCCAAAGCGCCTGGCTCGACGTCGACCATGAACTACGCGCAGGTCATGAGCCACGCCACCATTGCACCGATCACGTTGGCAGAGCGTCAGGTTGAATACCTCGCTCAGCAAGAAGCACTCATGGATTGGGGCGCTGCCAACGGCATGCCCTACCCTCAGACCACTGAACAAATGAACACCGTGCGCGAGGCGTTCAATGCGCAGATCAGTGAGTTGAAGGCAGCTTCTGACGCGCTAAGCAATCCTATGCCGACGGGTAAAGACTTGGCAGTGAAGTATTTGAAAGAAGCCATGCCAGAGATGGATCCGGCGCTGTTTGAAAAAAAATGCATCTCCCTGCTCCCGGCCCACGTAGATTACGAAGGGCCTTACTCACTCATCGACTTGTATTCACAAGGAGATCTCATACTCAATCCGCCCACTGCCGGCGTCATTGATGTGCTTCTCGGTGTTGAAGAAAATCCCCGCTGGGTCTCTTCTTCAAAAGACGTCATTGTTAATGAGTTTATAGGGTTGTACGCAAACAAAAAGCTGCCGGTTTTAGCAGACGTGTTCAAGGATACTTATTCACACTACTCCACCACTATGGAAAAAGGCCTCGCCAGTTTATTCAAGCATGTGATATCGCAACAGCCACTGTCCACTCGACAAATTATCGAGGAGGGAGAAGTCACGCTTCTGCGGGAGGATAAGATTGGTTGGACGGCGAGTTCGGAAGGGACGTCCACTGCTGTTAAGCCCTATGTCAAACAAAGCGAGAATGATAACCCACTGCTGAAAGTCAAGCATAAGGGCAGGAATCGATTCTATGAAATCGACCTAAAAAAAGGAGCCCTCACCGAACGCTTCGACTTGAAAGATATAGAACCCGGAAAGTACCCGCGCAATAGCGTGCGCCATGATATCGAGTATGTAGAAATCAAGCCTCGCACGCCTGAAAATCACGCGACTGACGTGGCACATAAAAAAACAACACACGCCGCCATTCCCAATAGTTTTGCTAGCGCGAGGACCGCTTATCTAGCGGATGCCGTTATCAATCACATAGATCTTCCCGGGCGCCAGGCACAGGCCAAGGGCATCACAACATTTGATGAACAATCGAAAATCTCCGAGAAAATCTCTGAGTTCCTCCTTAACCTTATTCCGGGAAGATCAGCCGTTCTCAATTTTATAGACGGTAAAATCGTGGAAGGAATTTTAGATCTGGGAATAGATGCATTGGGCTTTGTAGTGCCCATGAGCGGGGCGATAGCAAAAGGTTCCAAGGCGATAGCGTCTACAGCGTCAGTGCTTGGAAAAGTGGCGCGTCTTGGCACACTCGCCGGAAGGACGGCGGTAGGTGTGCTAAATCCTTTAGACGGTGTCGTTGAGCTGCTGAAGGGGGGGTTCAACTTGGCCAAAAATGGGTTCAAATATGTCTCCAACACCGGCAAACTTGATCTGATTGCGGCCGCTAGAAACGTTGACGCTTCAAGCGTGGGGACCTTCAAGCTTCAAGGAACCGTCATTGAAGGGCCCGCCGTGCTGAAAGGCGGAAAATGGCATGCCTTTGACGCTGTTTCCGCCCAGCCTTTCGGCAAACCGCTCGACGACTTTGTACCCTCTATGCGTGCGAGTACAGATGAGCTGGGCGATTGGGCGACGGGATCAATAATACGCACTGCTGAACAAGAAAAAATCATAAAGACATGGAAAGACGTCGTTAATAAACAACGGTCAGCTGCCAATAGAGTAGCCTTCGAGGCTGGTTACGCGCTTGACGCCCCCGTCAACATCAGTGGTTATTCTAAAAATATGAAACCCCTTGATCTCATGGCGCTGGCGAGCAAAAACCCAAACCTTACATCGGAACAAGTAGGCTCACTACTCAAGCAGTACGACATCATTCTTTATTCCAAAGGCAAAGCATCGGTCAACTTCTTTCACGACAGCATACACCCTATTGGAACGGTACACGGGATACCACAAACCGCCTATATAAGTTTGACACAACAGTTTTCCAACGGCCAATGTTCGGGCCTTTCACGCACAATGGCAACCGCGGCTGCAGAAGGAAAAAGCGCCATTTTCATTCATAACTTACGCCGCGCCGCAGCGTTTCCGAAAGACCAAAAATCAATAGAGTTCATGCGTACACTGAGTGAGCTTCAAAGCAAAGTAGGTGGCAAAAACACTTTTCACGCAAACAAACCGGCACGACAAGTCACGTACCAAAACATGATTAAAGAACTGGCTGAGGCACCCGGTACAAAATCGGTAATGATTGAGGTGCCGGAACACGCAATGACTGCTGGCGTCAGTGTCAATGGCACGACGAGAACCTATTACTTCTATGATCCCAACCTGGGCTCCGCTGAATTTTCATCCGTCAAGGATATGGAAGACGGGCTGGGAAAACTCTTCAGCCATAAAGGATTATCTAAAGATTATCGATCTGTGGGCACCGACGTAAAAAATCTCGAGTTCAGGATCTCTGACCATGACACTGCATGGCAGGAACTCTTTAGCATAAACAGGAGTGCCTTTAGAAAGCTGTATGAAGCCCCGATCTAAAATGGTCGGCTCTTAGGAGCCGGGCACCTGCAAGCTGTAATCGCGGTGCCCGGTAGATATAACAGGTCGTAACGCAGCGCCATACCAAAGGTGCGCGGCGCGCCGGCGTCGATGATTTCGTCATCGCGGTTGTTGGTGACGTAGCGCTTGTCAAAGGCGTTTTTCACGAAGCCCGACACGGCTACGTTCTTGGTGACTTTGAATTCGCTGCTGAAGTTCGCCAGCACGTAGTTGTCGCTCCGGCGCTCGCCGTTGACCTTGCCCGTTGCATCGAATTCGTAAGCGGAAGGCGCACTGCTCTGGTAAGTCACGTCGGTGTTGAAGGTCCTTGGAGTGATCTGCCTGATCATCCTGATCACCGCGCCCGTTTTCGCCCGGCGCGCCTGGGCCATGACCGCCCTGCGCCTGGGCGATGACAAGGCCGCCAGCTTCGGCATTAACGTGCGCAGCCTGCGCTTTCAGACGCTGATCATGGTCAGCCTGCTCGCCGCGTTCCCGGTGGCCTTTGTCGGTACCATCGGCTTTATCGGCCTGGTGGGCCCGCACATTGCGCGGATGTTGATTGGTGAAGACCAGCGCTTTTTCGTGCCGGCCTCGTTGCTCACCGGCGCGTTGATTTTGTCGGCCAGTTCGGTGGTCAGCAAAACCCTGATTCCGGGCGCGATTTTTCCCATCGGTGTGGTCACGTCATTGATTGGCGTGCCGTTCTTCATCTCCCTGATCCTGAGCGGGAAGAAAAACTCATGGTAACCCTGCAACTGGAACATCTGGGCGCCCGCTACGGCCAGCGCAACATCATCAGCGGCGTGACCACAGCCGCCTTTACCGGCGGCCAGGTGGTGGCGGTGGTCGGCCCCAACGCGGCGGGCAAATCCACGCTGTTCAAGCGCATCGCCGGGCTGATCGACGGGCCGGGCCGGGTGATTTTGCAGGGCTCGCAAAAAGGCGCCCAGGCCATCAGCTACATGCCCCAAGGCCTGAATGGCAGCGCACGGTTGACGGTTTACGAATCGGTGCTGCTGGCGCGCAAACAACTGTCGCCAGGCTGGGTGGTACAAGACGCAGAGCTGCACCTGGTCGACGAAATGCTCGACGCCCTCGGCATCACCGACCTGGCCTTTCGTAACCTGGGCGAACTCAGCGGCGGGCAACAACAGTTGGTGTCCATCGCCCAGACCCTGGTGCGCGAACCCGAGGTGCTGCTGATGGACGAACCCACCAGCGCCCTCGATATGCACCGCCAGGTGCAGGTGCTGAACTTCATGCGCGCCCTGGCACGCCAGCGCGAGGTCATCGTGTTTATCGCCCTGCACGACCTCAACCAGGCCCTGCGCTTTGCCGACCAGGTGCTGGTGATCGCCGACGGCACTGCCCAAGGCAGCGGGCCGAGCCATGAAGTGATCAACGAAGGAATGCTGCGGGCGGTGTACAAGGTCGAGGCGCGCATCGAGCGTTGCAGCCGTGGGCAGCCGCATATTTTGATCGATGACATCGTGTGAATAAAAAAGCCCGGTGGCGCACCACCGGGCAAAACGAAGCGACCCGCTTCAGTAACGTGGTTTGATGGTTTTCCAATCCGGTTGATAGCGCTGCATCTGTTTCACGTCGTCGCGCTGGCGAATGCCACACGTCAGGTATTGGTCATGTAGCTTGCCCAATTGGTCGTGGTCCAATTCCAGGCCCAGCCCCGGCGCGCGGGTGATCGTTACGCAGCCGTCGACAATCGGCAGTTTGCCGCCCTTGATCACTTCCTCGTCCGGCTCTTGCCACGGGTAATGGGTGTCGCAGGCATAGTCGAGGTTGGGCACCGACGCGGCCACGTGGGCCATGGCCATCAAGCTGATGCCCAGGTGCGAGTTGGAATGCATCGACACGCCAAGGCCAAAGGTCTGGCACATCTTCGCCAGTGCCTGGGTGTCGCGCAGGCCGCCCCAATAGTGGTGGTCTGCGAGCACGATCTGCACGCTGTCGAGCGCCACGCTGCGGCGAAATTCATCGAAGTCGGTGACCACCATATTGGTCGCCAGGGGCAGGCCGGTGCGTTTGTGCAACTCGGCCATGCCGTCCAGGCCGGGGGTCGGGTCTTCGTAATATTGCAGGTCGTCGCCGAGCAGCTCGGCCATGCGGATCGAGGTTTCCAGGGACCAGTTGCCGTTCGGGTCAATGCGCAGCGGCACGCCGGGGAAGGCCTTTTTCAGGGCCTTGATGCAGGACACTTCATGTTCGGGTTGCAGCGCACCGGCCTTGAGCTTGATGCTTTTGAAGCCGTAGGTGTCGATCATGCGCCGGGCCTGGGCGACAATCTGTTGCTCATCAAGCGCTTCGCCCCAGCTGTCGGGTTTGTAGGGTGAATCGATGTGCCGGGCATATTTGAAAAACAGGTAGGCGCTGAACGGGATCTGGTCGCGGATCGCGCCGCCGAGCAGGTCCACCAACGGCACGTTCAGCGAGTGCGCCTGCAGGTCGAGAAACGCCACTTCGAACGCCGAATACGCATTGCTCACCGCCTTGCTCGCATGGGAGCCCGGTGCCAGTTCGGCAACGGCCAGGCTCACCGGTTTATGCGCAGCGACGGTGGCCTGCACGATGGCGCGCAATTGGTTGAGGTTGAACGGGTCAAGGCCGATCAGCTGTGACTGCACCTGCTGCTGGATCGCCAACGCCGGGGCATCGCCGTAGCTTTCCCCCAGGCCGATGTAGCCCGTGTCACTCTCGATCTCAATGATCGAGCGCAGCGCGAAGGGTTCATGAATACCGCTGGCGTTGAGCAATGGCGGGTCACGGAAGGCAATCGGGGTGACGGTAACGCGGACAATTTTCAAGAGGCGGCTCCCTGTGGACCTGGACGCAAGGCGTGAGAATGAGTGGTAGGTTTTGAAGTCGGTGGTACACCGCTGCGTGGCGCGGTGCGGGCAAAAAACACCACCACCGCCGCCACCAGCGAGGTGGCCGCCAAGCCATACAGGCCGCCCTCGATGGAGCCGGTGGTCTGCTCCAGCAAACCGAAGGTGGTCGGCGCGACAAAGCCGCCCAGGTTGCCCACCGAATTGATCAAGGCAATCACCGCTGCGGCGATGCGCGCATCCAGGTAACCCTGGGGAATCGGCCAGAACAACGCCGAGGCGGCCTTAAAACCAATCGCCGCAAAACAGATGGCGACAAAGGCAAACACCGGCCCTCCGGTGGTGGACATGAACATGCCGAACGCGGCGATCACCAGCATCAGCGACACCCACGCCTGTTGGTGCTTCCACTTGCTGGCCAGGGACGCAAAACCGTACATGGCGACGATGGAAATCAACCAGGGAATGGAGTTGAACAGCCCTACCTGGAAGTCCCCCAGGTTGCCCATTTTCTTGATCATGCTCGGCAGCCAGAACGTGGCGCCGTAGATGGTCAGGGCGATGGAGAAGTAGATGAAGCAGAACAGCGCAATCTGTTTGTCGGCGAGCAACTTGAACATCGACGGCCGCACGCTCTGGCTCGCCTCACGGGCCTGCTGCTCCAGCGCAATGGCGGCGACCAACGCGTGCTTTTCTTCGTCGCTGAGCCACTTGGCCTGATGGGGATGGGACTGCAACCAGAACCACACAAACCCGCAGAGCACGATGGAGGCAAAGCCTTCGATCAGGAACATCCACTGCCAGCCATGCAGGCTCAGGCCACTGACATTGAGCAACGCCCCCGACACCGGCCCGGAAATCACCGAGGCGATGGCCGAGCCACTGAGGAAAATCGCCATCGCCTTGCCGCGCTCGGCGGCCGGCAACCACTGGGTGAAGTAATAAATGATCCCCGGGAAAAACCCCGCCTCGGCGGCACCGAGGATAAAGCGCAGGATGTAGAAGCTGGTTTCGCCCTGCACAAACGCCATGGCCATCGCGGCCGCGCCCCAGGTGAACATGATGCGCGTCAACCAGGCCCGTGCGCCGTAGCGTTGCAGCAGCAGGTTGGACGGCACTTCGAAGATCGCGTAACCAATGAAAAACAGCCCGGCGCCCAAGCCATAGGCGGCCGCGCCAATGCCCAGGTCAGTCTCCATATGGCTGCGCACAAAGCCGATATTGACCCGGTCGATGTAGTTGACGATGAACATCACCACGAACAGCGGCAGGACATGACGCTTGACCTTGGCGGCTGCGCGGGCAAGCACGGTCGGGTCTGGCGGATTCTGGAGGGTATCCACGGGCAACTCCCATTCATTGTTTTTTTAAGGGGCACAGGGATCATGGACGCCGGGGATTGTTCCCGTCTAATCTAACTTGGCATTCGATTGATACCGGGATTAGATCAATGTTTGAGCTGACGCAACTGCGCTGCTTTACCACCGTGGCCACCGAGCTGAATTTCCGGCGCGCTGCCGAACGGCTGAACATGACTCAACCGCCACTGAGCCGGCAGATCCAATTGCTGGAGCACCACCTGGGGGTGGAGCTTTTTACCCGCACCACCCGCAGCGTCGCCCTCACGGCTGCGGGCCGTGCGTTTTTCATCGAAGCCCAGAACCTGCTGGAGCTGGCCCAGCAAGCGGCCGTCACTGCACGACGCTTTGCCGAGGGCGATATCGGCACGGTCACTATCAGCTTCGTCGGCAGCGCGGTGTATGAGTTTCTGCCCAAGGTGATCGCCGAAGCGCGGCTCAAGCAGCCCCACGTCAAGATCGACCTGGCCGAGATGAACACCTACCAGCAGTACGAAGCCCTGCGCGCCCGGCGCATCGACCTCGGCATCGTGCGTGCGCCCCTGCTGGAACCGGGCTACGCCACCGAATGCCTGGTGCGCGAGCCCTTCGTGCTGGCGGTGCCGAGCAGCCATCGGCTGGCCAAGGCGCAGACGGTCAGCGTGCACGACCTCGACGCCCAACCCTTCCTGATGTACGCCCACGCCGCCTACCCGCCCTTCAACGAACTGCTTACCGGCCTGCTGCGCTCGGCCCGCGTCGCGCCGGACTATGTGCAATGGCTGGGCTCGTCCCTGACCATCCTCGCGCTGGTCAACGCCGGCATGGGCCTGGCCCTGGTGCCCCGTTGCGCCAGCAGCGTGGTGTTCAAGAACGTAGTGTTCCGCGACATCGACCTGGGCGAAGGCGCGCAGAGCGAATTGCACCTGATCTGGCGCGAAAACAACGACAACCCGGCGTTTGCGATGTTGCTGGAAGGGATTCGCAGTGCGGTGCGCGAGGGGTGGGCCTGAAGGGCGGTAAACGTGGGGTGTTGTTGCTCTGGCTTTGGCTCTGGCTTTGGCTCTGGCTTTGGCTTTGGCTTTGGCTTTGGCTCTTGTGGTGAGCGGGCTTGCCCCGCGCTGGGCTGCGCAGCAGCCCCAAAACCTGCCACCGAGATTTACCGGAAGAAATGCGGTGTTCTTGATGGGGCTGCTGCGCAGCCCAGCGCGGGGCAAGCCCGCTCACCACAACAAGCCCGCTCACTACAGAAAGCCTGTTGACCATAGAAAGCCTGTTGGCCACAGAAAGCCTGTCGACCACAGAAAACCTGTTGACCACAAACAATCGGTTCACCACAGGAAAGCCGGGGTTCACCGCCCGCAGTCACCCAATCCTGTTGAATCCTTGCCTGATCCTCTGAACATCACGGCTATCGCATAGATCCCCCCCGCGCAGTGGTCTAGAGTTCGACGATGGGCGACTTGCAGTCGCACCACTCCTATAAGAAATCAGCACCACCAACCGATGATCAGCAGGTGAGCCAGCCATGGAATTACGTATCAACCAAAAGGCCTATCAGGTCGATGCCGAAGCCGACACGCCGTTGCTGTGGGTGATCCGCGACAATCTGGGCATGACCGGCACCAAATATGGCTGCGGCCTGGCCCAGTGCGGCGCCTGTTCGGTGCTGGTGGACGGCAATGTGGTGCGTTCGTGCGTCACACCGGTGGCCGGGGTCGTTGGGCGCGAGATCACTACCATCGAGGCCATCGAAGCCGATGACGTGGGCAAGCGCGTGGTCAGCGCCTGGGTCGAGCATCAGGTCGCGCAATGCGGTTATTGCCAGTCCGGGCAAGTGATGGCGGCCACCGCGCTGCTCAAGCACACGCCCGCACCCACCAAGGAGCAGATCGACGCGGCGATGGTCAACCTGTGCCGGTGCGGCACCTACAACGCCATCCATGCCGCCATGGATCACTTGGCCACCGGGAAGGAGACTGCCTGATGAATACGCCAGCATTCATCCTGGGTGAGCCTATCAACCTGTCGCGTCGGCGCTTCCTGGCGAGTACCGCCGTGGGCGCGCTGGTCATCGGTTTTGGCCTGCCACTGGGCTCGGGCCGGGTGCAGGCGGCCACCGGCGCCGCAGCCGAACGCGGTACGCAGGTGCCGGCATTCCTGGAGATTCGCCCGGACGGCACTGTTCGCTTGCTCAGCCCCTTTATGGAAGGCGGCCAAGGCACCCACACCGCCATGGCGCAGATTGTCGGTGAAGAACTCGACGCCGACCCGGCCACCTTCATCGTCGAAGCCGCGCCGCCCGGCGAAGCCTATGTGGTGATGGACAACGGCATGCGCATCACCGGCGGCAGCATGTCGGTACGCATGAGCTATCCGACCATGCGCCGCCTCGGCGCCCTCGCCCGCGCCATGTTGCTGCAGGCCGGTGCCGAGCAACTCGGTGTGCCCGTGAGTGAGCTGACCACCCAACCCGGCCGCGTGATTCACGCTGCATCCGGCCGTTCCCTGGGTTACGGCGAGTTGGCCGGTCGGGCCCTGGACATGCCGGTGCCTGACGCCGCAAGCATCACCCTGCGCGACCCGAGCCAATTCCGCTGGATCGGTAAACCGGTCAAGCGTGTAGACGCCTACGACAAATCCACCGGCAAAGCGCTGTACAGCATCGACCTGAAAGTCGACGACATGCTCCACGCCGCCGTGCAGCACGCGCCGCGCCTGGGCATGACGGTGGGCAGCCTGCGCAACCAGGCGCAGGTCGAAGCCATGCCCGGCGTGCACTCGGTGCATCAACTGCCCGGCGCCGTGGCAGTCGTCGCCGAACGCTGGTGGCATGCCAAGCGTGCGGTGGAAGCCATCCAGGTCGACTGGCTGGAGCCGACCGCCGACTCCAAAGTCCGCGCCATGCCCGCTGACTTTTCCAGCGACGGCTTTCGCGACTTTCTCGCGGCCCAGCAAGGCCCGGCCCGTGACGATGAAAACGAAGGCGATGTGGCCGGCGCGCTGAAAAACGCCAAGACCCAGGTCGAAGCCACGTACCACAACCAGTACGTCAACCACGCCCAGTTGGAGCCGCCTTCAGCCCTGGCGCGTTTCAACCCCGACGGCACCCTGGACATCTGGCTGCCCAACCAGGCGCCGGACATGTTCCGTGCCGACATCGCCAAGCGCACCGGCCTGGCGCCCGAGCAGATCAATCTTCATTCGCCGCTGCTGGGCGGGTTTTTCGGTCGGCACTTCCTGTATGACTCAGCCAGCCCTTACCCGCAGGCCATTGCGCTGGCCAAAGCGGTGGGCCGTCCGGTCAAGCTGATCTGGAGTCGTGAAGAAGAGTTCCTGCGCGATGTGCTGCGCCCGGTGGCGGTGATCAAGTTCCGCGCCGCGCTGGATGCCGACGGCCTGCCCGTCGCCATCGAAGCGGTCAGCGCCACCGAAGGCCCCAGCGAAGCCATCGCCGGCAAACAGGGCGAAAAACTCGACCCCACCGCCCTCGAAGGTTTGTCGGGCAAGAGCTACGCCATCCCCAACAAACGCATCGCGCAGATTTACGTCAAAGGCCCGGCCATGCTCGGCTACTGGCGCTCGGTGGGTAATTCGCTGAATGACTTCTTCTACGAAGCGTTCCTCGATGAACTGGCGGACCAGGGCAAGCGCGACCCCTATGAGTTGCGCCTGCATCTGCTGCGTGACAACCCCCGGTTGACCACCTTGCTCAAGGCCGTGGGCGAGTTGTCCGGTGGCTGGAAACGTGGCCCCTACACCGCCGAAGACGGCACACGACGGGCGCGTGGTGTGGCCATGGCCTCGCCGTTCGGCTCCCACGCGGCAGTGATTGCCGAAGTGTCGATTGAACACGGCCAGGTGAAGGTGCACCACATCTGGGAAGCCATCGACCCTGGCAGCATCGTCAACCCGGCGATTGTCGAGGCGCAGGTCAACGGCGCGGTCGCCCTGGGACTGTCGCAAACCTTGCTGGAGGAAGCGGTGTACGTGGACGGCAAGCCACGGGCGCGCAATTACGACCTTTACCCGATCCTGCCGCCGTCCCGCATGGCGCAGGTGCACGTAAAGATCATTGAGAGTGGTGAAAAGATGGGCGGCATCGGTGAGCCTCCGCTCCCCGCTGTGGCGCCGGCCGTGGTCAACGCGGTGGCGCAATTGACCGGCCAGCGTGTGCGCAGCCTGCCATTAAGCCGACACACTTTCAGCTAACCGAGCGAGACCGCCCATGAACAACCGTCGATTCGCAAGAACCGTAGGCTGGCTCGCGCTGCCCTGCGTCGTCGCCGCCGGCCTGCTGGCCTGGTATGTCACCCGCCAACCCGCTACACCGTTTGAAGCGCCACAGGCAGCCAGTGCCGACCCGGCCCTGGTCAGTCGCGGCGAGTACGTCGCCCGCCTCAGCGACTGCGTGGCCTGCCACAGCCTGCCCGGCAAGGCACCGTTCGCCGGTGGCCTGGAAATGGCCACGCCGTTGGGAGCGATTCACGCCACCAACATCACCCCGGACCGCACCCACGGGATCGGTACTTACAGCCTGGCCGATTTTGATCGCGCAGTGCGTCACGGCGTGGCACCGGGCGGCCGCCGGCTGTACCCGGCCATGCCCTACCCGTCGTACGCCAAGCTCAGCGACGACGATATCCAGGCGATGTACGCGTTTTTCATGAAAGGCGTGCAACCGGCCAACCAGCCGAATATCCCCAGCGACATTCCCTGGCCGCTGAACATGCGCTGGCCCATCGCCCTGTGGAACGGCGTGTTCGCACCGACCGCCACCTACGCCGCCAACCCCAATCAGGACGCACTGTGGAATCGCGGCGCCTATATCGTCCAGGGCCCTGGCCATTGCGGCAGCTGTCACACGCCACGGGGCCTGGCCTTTAACGAAAAGGCCCTGGATGATTCCGGCAAGCCGTACCTCGCCGGTGCCCTGCTCGATGGCTGGTACGCACCCAGCCTGCGCCAGGACCCCAACAGCGGCCTGGGCCGCTGGAGCGAGCCGCAGATCGTGCAGTTCCTCAAGACCGGCCGCAACCAGCACGCGGTGGTCTACGGCTCGATGACCGAAGCGTTCAACAACTCTACCCAGTTCATGGCCGACGACGACCTGGCGGCCATCGCCCGCTACCTCAAGTCGCTGCCCGGCGACCCGCAGCGCGACGGCACGCCCTGGCAGTACGTAACCGCCGACGTGCGCCCGGACGTCCCCGGCGCCCACACCTACGCCACCCGCTGCGCCTCGTGCCATGGCGCAGACGGCAAAGGCCAGCCCGAGTGGATGCCACCTCTCGCTGGCGCCACTTCGGCCTTGGTCAAGGAGACGGCGTCAGCGATCAACATCACCCTCAATGGCGCACAACGCGTGGTCGCCGCTGGCGTGCCGGATGCCTACCGCATGCCGGCGTTTCGCGAGCAATTGTCCGACCAGGAAATCGCCGAGGTGCTGACGTTTGTGCGCGGCACGTGGGGCAACCAGGGTGGCGCGGTAGACGCCAAGGCGGTGGGCAAACTACGCGGGCATACGGACCCGGCGAGCAGCAGTCCGATTATTTTGCATATGCGGTAACGCGAGCGGTTCTTGGCTTTCAGAGCGCCTCAGGCAGAAAAAACCTGCGTGCGCTCTGTGCCGCTGGTGCGTGCCTAAGGGGTTGCTGCCGAGCAAGCTGTGCCTGAAGCTGTGCGACGGCATCCAACACCCGATGCGCCCACTGCTCGTCCTGGGGGTCTACCACCACCACGCGAAAACCGTGGTCCTGGCCTTCACTGCGCACACCTTCGGAGTCATCCACGTGCAGGTCGATGTCGAACGCCGGTGGGAATTTCGACGGCGCATTGGACAGCCCATGCGCCGTGAGGGCGTGGTTATGCAGCACGCTGTTGACCACGCCGTCGACGCGGATGCCGTACAGCATCAGCCAGCGCCGGATATAGGACGGCGTACGCCCGGACGAGGTATATACCCAGATGCTGCAACCCTGGCGGCGCAGTTCGCGGGTCAGGGAGCGCGTGCCGATGCGCAGCGGCTCACCCAGCCAACGGTGCACGCAGGCCGGCAGCCGGCTAGGCTCGACGTCGCAGTGGTGGAGCTGGCAGGCCAGGGTGTCGTCTATGTCGAATGAAATACGGATGCGCGGGCGCTTGAGCAACGGCGTCGGGAGGAGGCGCTGCATGGCCTGCCCTGCCCTCGCGAACAGGCGAGAACCGCTCATCAAAGGCCCCCTTGATAGACAGGCAAGGGCGTGGCCGGGAGAAAAAACCTCAGCGGATCCGGTGCCTGTTCTTCCAGGAAGGCGGCGTATTTTTTCTTGATCTTGGGTAATTCGTACAACGCCCTGACCCCATGTTTGGCTGAGTTGCGGATGACCGACGAAGGGTTGAAGTAACCCTCGGCGTTCTCCAGCGACAGCACGAACGGCGGCAAACCTGCACGCATCAGCAGATAGCTGACGATCAGCGAGCCGCTGCGGTGGTTGCCTTCAATAAACAACTGCGGCTTGCTGAGGATGCGCACATACACCCCGGCTGCCCGCTTCCAGACCGATTCACTGCGATACGCGCAGTACCAGTTGTACAAGTCCTTGATGCCGCCCTCGACGTTGTTGAAAAAGTGTTCTTCGGTCGCCGACAGGTGCTGGGCGTATTCCAGGCGGCGGCTCGGGTCACTGCCGCAGAGTACGGTGGCGTTGATCTCCAGCATCAGGTTCAGTTGCTGAAGGTCAAACAGGTCGACGCCCCGCGCCACATAGTCGTCAATCAGCGCATAGCCTTCAAGCACGTTGTGCAGCACTTCGTCGGTCAACGGATCGCGTGGCTCGGTGAAGTCCTGGCTGAGCGTGGCAAAGCGCTGCTGCACCTCACGCAGTGCGCGTTCAATCGCAGGCAAATCAAGGCGTCGCGTTGCAGGCATCAGCTGAACTTACCCGTGATGTAGTCCCCGGTCATTTGCTCGCGCGGGTTCTCGAAAATCTGCGCCGTAGGGCCCATCTCAACCAGATAGCCAGTGCGCGTGCCCTGGGAAATATCCACCGAGAAAAACGCCGTGGTGTCGGCCACACGGATGGCCTGCTGCATGTTGTGGGTCACCAGGGCGATGGTGTAGTCCTTCTTCAGTTCGACCATCAACTCCTCGACCCGCCGCGTGGCGATCGGGTCGAGCGCCGAGCAGGGCTCATCAAGCAACAGCACTTCCGGCTCGGTGGCGATGGCGCGGGCGATGCACAGGCGCTGCTGCTGACCACCGGACAGCGACAGGCCGCTGACCTTGAGCTTGTCCTTGACCTCATCCCACAGCGCGGCGCCTTGCAGGGCGTGCTTGACGCGGTCGCCCAGGTCGCCTTTGTAGCGGTTCAGGCGCAGGCCAAAGGCCACGTTATCGAAGATGCTCATGGAGAACGGGTTCGGCTGCTGGAACACCATGCCGATATAGCGGCGCACCACCACCGGATCCACGCCCTTGCCGTAGACGTCCTGCCCGAGGAAGTGCACGTGGCCCTCGAAGCGGAAGCCCTTGACCAGGTCGTTCATGCGGTTGAGGCTGCGCAACACGGTACTTTTACCGCAGCCGGACGGCCCGATGAAGCCGGTGATCTTGTTCTTTTCGATCGGCACATGGCTGTCACGCACGGCCATGAAGTTGCCGTAGAAGATCTTGTCCAGCTTGCAGTCCATGACCACAGGCGCCTGGGTGACAAACGGAGCGGCTATTTGCGCAGTTGATACGTTCAAGATTCAGGTGCTCCCGTTTTCAATACTTTGGCTTGCCGAAAATACGGCTCACGATGTTCACGACCAGCACGATCATTACCAGTACCAGCGACGCCGCCCAGGCGAGTTCAAGCTGGTTGTCGAAGGGCATGCCGGAGAAGTTGTAGATCAGCACGGCCAGCGAAGCCGTCGGGTTCATCACCGCCAGGCTGCCGTCGTGGTAGATCCAGTAGTTGCTGAACAGCGCGGTAAACAACAGCGGCGCGGTTTCGCCAGCGGCGCGGGCCACGGCGAGCATCACGCCGGTGAGAATGGCCGGCAGGCCGGTGGGCAGGACGATTTTCCAGATCACCTGGGAGCGGGTGCAGCCCATGCCGTAGGCGGCGTCCTTCATGATCTTGGGCACCATGCGCATCGACTCTTCGGCGGTCAGCACCACGATGGGCAGCATCAGCACCGCCAGCGCCACACCACCGGCCGGGGCCGAGTAGGTGCCGGTGGTCATCACCACCAAGGCGTAGGCGAAGACACCGGCCAGGATGGAAGGCAGGCCGGTGAGCATCTTCGCGGCAAAGCGCGCGGCGTTCGCCAGTTTGCTCTCCGGGCCCAGTTCGGCGAGGAAGATCGCTGCCATGATGCCAACCGGCACCGCAATGGCTGCGGCGATGCCGACCATCACGAAGGTACCGGCCATGGCGTTGCCGAAACCGCCGCCGGTCTCAAAACCGGTGGGCGGCAGTTCGGTGAACACTTCAAGGCTCAGGCGCGCCCCGCCGCGCATGATCAGCATGTAGAGCACGGAAATCAGCGGCACGCTGGCCAGCAACGCGCCGGTCCACACCAGGGTCGTCAACACCAGGCTGCGCAGGGCACGGCCTTCGAACCGGCGTTGCAGGCTGGGCAGCGCACCGGCGGGGGACGTCAGGTCGGTTGCAGCAGAAAGATCAGTCATCACTTATTACCCCGTTGGGCGTACATCATGATCATGGAGCCGAAGATGTTGACGATCAGCGTGATCAACATCAGCACCAGTGCGGCGTACATCAGCACCTCGATCTCGTTCGGCCCGGCTTCGGGGAAGTTCAGCGCCAGCAACGCCGCCAGGGTGTTGGCCGGTGCGAACAGCGAAAGCGAGATGTTGTTGGCGTTGCCCACCAGCATGGCCAGGGCCATGGTTTCACCGAGGGCGCGGCCCAGGCCCAACACCAGGGAACCGAAGATGCCGGTAGCGGCGGACGGCACCATCACCTTGAGAATCGCTTCCCAGTGGGTGGTGCCCATGCCGTAGGCGGCCTGCTTGGTTTTCATGGGCACGGCGGTGAGGGCGTCCTGGGACACGGCCGCGATGGTCGGCAGAATCATGATCGCCAGCACCAGCGCGGCTGGGAGCAGCCCCGGCCCGCTCAAGGAGGTGCCGAAAAAAGGGATCCAGCCGAGTTCGCTGTTCAACCATGCGGTCAACGGCCGAATCGCCGGGATGACCACGTAAATGCCCCATAGGCCGTAAACGACGCTGGGGATGGCCGCGAGCAGTTCGACGATGGTACGAAACACCGCCGCCAGCTTCGCCGGCAAGAAATCCTGAGTGAGAAAAATCGCCATGCTGACGCCAAAAACACCGGCGATCAGCAACGCGATAAAGGCACTGTACAGCGTGCCCCAGATGGCCGGCAGAATGCCGTACTTGCCTTGGTTGACATCCCAGACGCTGCCGAACAGCACGTCAAAGCCGTGCTTTTCCATGCCTGGGAGGGCCTTGCGCCCCACTTCAAACACCAGCGCAAACACCAACGCCAGCACCAGTACCACGCCTATCCGCGCAAGCGCACGGAAGGTGCGATCAACCAGGAAATCCTTCGTCGAAGGTGGCTGGCAGGCAGAGTCCGGGTTACCCGGTACGACAAACGGTGTGTTCATTGGCTGATTCCGGAACAAGGGGGTAACTCACCCGGCGGGGCTCACAGCAGCGCCCGCCAAGAGAGGCCGCATGAGCGTTACTGAATGTTGGCGGACGCTTTGCGAACCTGATCAACCACCGATTGCGGCAGCGGGATATAGCCCATCGAGTCAGCGATTTTCTGCCCTTCGGTCAGGCTGTATTCGACCATGTCACGCATGGCCTTGGCCTTGGCCGGGTTGCCGTTGTCCTTGCGGAAGATCATCCAGGTGTAGGACGTGATCGGGTAGGACTTGGCACCGTCCGGGTCCGGCAGCCAGGCCACCAGGCTTTCCGGCATCTTCACTGCTGCCAGCGCTTCGGCGCCGCTTTCGGCGTTAGGGACCACGTACTTGCCGGCCTTGTTTTGCAACTGGGCAAAGTCAACCTTGGCCAGTTTGGCGAAGCCGTATTCGATGTAGCCAATCGCGCCTGGCGTCTGGCGTACGGTGGCGGTCACACCGTCGTTCTTCGGCGATTTGATGAATTTGTCGCTGGCGGGCCAGTTGACGGTGTTGCCTTCACCCAAGTCCTTCTGGAACTGTGGGTTGATGGCCGCCAAGTGCTTGGTGAATACGGCAGTGGTGCCGCTGGAGTCTGCGCGCACGACCACGGTGATCGGCATGTCCGGCAGTTTCAGGCCAGGGTTGGCGGCGACGATCTGCGGATCGTTCCACTTGGTGATCTTGCCCAGGAAGATGTTGGAGTACACATCGCGGGGCAACTTCAGCTCTTTGGGGTTGCCCGGCAGGTTGAACGCCAGCACGATCTCGCCCGCAGTCATCGGCAGAAGCTGCACGCCTTCGGCGACCTTGGCGATGTCTTCATCTTTCATGGCCGAGTCACTGGCGGCGAAGTCCACGGTTTTGTTCAGGAAGTCCTGGACACCCGCCCCGCTCCCCTTGGATTGGTAGTCAACCGTGACGCCGGCGGTCTTCTTGCTGAAATCCTTGAACCAGGTGAGGTAGATCGGCGCAGGGAAACTGGCGCCAGAGCCTGTCAGACGGACGTTTTCGGCAGCAAATACCGAGGTGGCACTGAGAGAAACCGCAACGGCGAGTGCAGCAGACTTCATCAGACGTTTCATTCAGGGAAATCCTTGTGATTACGGGCTCCCGGAACTTTGCAGCAGCATTGTTACGCTTTTATGAAAATTGAATGGCAAACCGCTATTTCGTCCCTCATTTCCGCCACAGCCAACTATTTAGAGGTCAGTGGCGCCGGTAACTTTTCTGTCCGGAGGGCGTGAGGCAGAACACCCCGCCCCGTGGCCCGGTGCAGTACGTACCGCTGCCGCAGCTGCAGCGCTCTGAACGACCTTGCAGCGGTTGCACGGCGGGACGTGCCAAGCGGTTGCCGGTATAGGCGGTGCAACTTCTTTTCGAGGCGCTGATGGAGCCGTCGTTGCACAGGAAGACATCGCCATCACACCCGGCAATCCCCCCCTTGCGACCGGAGCAAGGCGTATTGGCCGCCAGGGCGGACAGGCTCGACAGCATCAACACGAGGCCCAGGACAAATACGCGGATATGGCCAGGAAGCATAAGGAATACTCGAGATAAGTGGCCTAATGCTATCAATCTTTATACGTAACTGCTGGCTAATCTCACACAACCCCGTAGTGAGCGGGCTTTTGTGGTGAGCGGGCTTGCCCCGCGCTGGGCTGCGCAGCAGTCCCAACAAGGCCACCGCAGAGTGCCAGAATTAATCGAGGTGAAGGTTTTGGGGCTGCTTCGCAGCCCAGCGCGGGGCAAGCCCGCTCACCACAAAAAGCCGCTCGCCACAAAAGCCGCCCACCTCAAGAATGCAGTGGTTCAGGGTGTCGGTTGCACGTCCTTGAAGACCAGCCCTTGGCTACCGCTCACTTGCCACGGATTGGCGTCGCCGGTCTGGCTGAACACCACGCGCTCGAAGCGTGAGTCTTTCAACCCATCGATACGCGCCTTGGCCGCGCCGCTAAAGCGCACACGCTCGAACACCAACCCCTGATGGTAGGCGTTGTGCGCAGCATCGCCCTTGACCTCGATGGCCGCGCCCTGGGCGTTTTCCACGCTGACATCGCTCACGCGGATGTCCTTGAACTGCCCAGCAATCGTGGAGCGTTGGTAGTCCAGCTTGGCGTTGGGGTCGTTGTAATCGAGGGTGAAGATAAACGCCTGCTTGACCGTGTTGCGAATCGCCGAATCGCGGAACGTCACGTTGCGCGCACCGCCGCCCATGAAGTTGGTGCTTTTCATGCGCAGCCCGGCGTCGGTGCCGTCGGAGACGTTGTCTTCAGCCAGGATGTTCTGGATCCACGCGCCGGTATGACTGCCGGCCACCACCATGCCGTGGCCCTTGCGGAAGTAGTTGTTGAAAATCCACGCATCTTCCTGAGGCGGCTGGTGCACGGCATTCGCACCGGTGCCGGCGGCGAAGTTGACGCAGTCGTCGCCGGTGTCGAAGAAGTTGTTGAAGACCATCGCCCCCTTGCTGTTGGCGAATTCGATGCCGTCGCCGTTGTTGGCGTCGTAGGTCTTGTGGGTGGTGTTGGCCAGCACCACGTTTTCGGTCTCCAGGTTCATGATGCCGTGGAACGCCGGGTTGAGCACGGTGAAGCCGCCGTAGAACACGTTCTTGACGTTGCGCAGGGTGATCAGCGAGGAGCGCATCTGCCCGTAGGCGTCCTTGACGTTCATGCCCCGCGCCACGGCTTGTTCCACCTGGGCCTTGGCGAGGATGCCGTCCTGGGCATAGCGGGTGTTGTCGCTGGGCAGGTAGAACGGCAAGGCCTGGCCGCGCTCGTCGATGACGTCGGCGTTGCGCTTCCAGCCGTTGCCGTCGAGGGTGCCCTTGCCGACGATGCGGATGTTTTCGAACGTTTGATGCTGGCGCGGATCGCGGGGCAATGCGTTGATCAGCGAGGCCGGGCGCACGGTGGTGGAATACGGGTATTGGATGTAACCGGCCAATGGATAATCTTCGGCACGCTCGGAGCCAAGCAGGGTCGCGCCTTCGGCGATTTCCAGGGTCATGTTGCTCTTGAGGTAGAGCGCGCCGCTTTTGTAGGTGCCCTTGGGCAGCAGGACTTTGCAGCCTGGGGTGCAGGCGTCGATGGCGTTCTGGATCGCCAGGGTATCGAGGTGGCTGCCGTCGCCTTTGGCGCCATATTTTTTCACGTCGAACAGCGCCGCGATCTTAGTGGTGCGTTGCTGCACGGGGGCGCTGTCGGCCGATTCCTTGCCGTTGCCGTCCACTGCACGCACGGTGAAACGGTAGGCCGTGTCGGGTTTCAGGCCTTGGGCGGTGTAGCTGTGAATGCCGATGCGATGGTGGAAGTTGGCCGTGTCCTGGCGGTAGAACTGGTCGATGTAGGGCTTGGCCGGTGAGACCTGATCGTTGTTGGCGTTGGCGCTGCCCAACAACACGCCGTTGGCGTACACGTGGTAATCCCGGATGCCGGCATGATCGGCAGGCTTCTCCCAGACCAGGATGATCTGCTGATCATCATAGGCCAGGGTCGGTACTTGCAGCTTTGAGGGTGCTTGCAGCGCCCAGGACAGCGGGCTGCAACCGAGGGTAATAAAGACTAGTGCGCAACGCGCTGAGGCTTGATACGGCATGTTGTTCTCCTTGTTTTTGCCGGTATTCACGTTGATGGGCTGCATCTGTCGCGTGGAGGGTTCGAATGGCCTCCTTGCAGGCTCACCGGACAGCGGCGCCATGAGGGCGCCGCCGACCGACGTTTTATTGAGCCCCGAGGGCCTCGATCAGCACCGCCAGTTGCTCCACTTCATCGGGCAGCAGGTCGGTCAATGGTGCGCGCACCGGGCCCGCATCGTGGCCGACCAAGCGTGCGCCGGCCTTGACGATGCTCACGCCATAACCTTCACAGCGATTGCGAATCGCCAGGTACGGCAGGAAGAAATCATCGATCAAACGGCCCACGGTCGCGTGGTCGTCGGCAGCCACGGCACGGTAGAAGTCCATCGCGGTTTTCGGGATGAAGTTGAACACCGCCGAGGAGTACACCGGCACGCCGAGGGCCTTGTATGCGGCGGCATAGACTTCGGCAGTCGGCAGGCCGCCAAGGTAGGTCAGGCGATCGCCCAGGCGACGGCGGATGCTGACCATGGATTCGACCTCACCAATGCCGTCCTTGAAGCCGATCAGGTTCGGGCAGAGCTCGGCCAGTTGTTCCAGGCTGTCGGCGTTGAGGCGGCAGAGGTTGCGGTTGTACACCACCACGCCGAAATCCACCGAGTTGCACACTTGTTCAACGTGGGCCACCAAGCCCTTCTGGCTGGCTTCGGTGAGGTAATGGGGCATCAGCAGAATACCCGCAGCGCCGAGGCGCTCGGCTTCCTGGGCATATGCGATGGCTTGGCGCGTTGGGCCACCGGCACCGGCGAGGATCGGCACCTGGCCTTTGCAGGTGTCCACGGCCGTCTTGATGATCTGCGTGTACTCCTTGGACTCCAGGGAGAAGAACTCCCCAGTGCCGCCCGCGGCGAACAACGCGCTTGCGCCATAAGGCGCCAGCCATTCCAGGCGGCGAGCGTAGGTGTCGGCGCGGAAGTCGCCGGCGGCATCAAAGTCGGTGACCGGGAACGAGAGCAAGCCGGAAGACAGGACTGTTTTTAGTTCTTGTGGCGTCATGTTCGCAAACCTTTATTCGAAATTTGAATGGAATACCTCAAGAGGTACGTCATCGTACAACTACAAAAATACTAATACCACCCTCTAAACGCCTTTCATTGTGAAAATGCAGTTAACCCCAATGAAATAGGCGTTTATTCACACCAATAAATAAATAAACCAAAGCATAGTCATACGATGACTACTGTTTTTAGCCAACACGTCGCCGCTCGGACTCCTGACTGAAGTCACGGCTGGCCTGCACCAACATGCGCGTGTAGTCGTGCGCCGCCTGGTCCTGGCTCAGGGCCTGACAGTCGAGCAGTTCGACGATCTTGCCGTGCTGCATCACCGCCACCCGGTCGCATAAGTGAGTCACCACACCCAGGTCATGGGTCACCAGCAGGTAGGTGAGTTTCTCGCGCTGACGCAGGTCCGCCAGCAGGTTGAGAATCTCGGCCTGGACCGACACATCCAGCGCCGAGGTCGGCTCATCCAGCAGCAGCACGCGGGGCTCCAGGATCAAGGCGCGCGCAATCGCTACGCGCTGGCGCTGGCCACCGGACAACTGGTGCGGGTAGCGAAAGCGGAAACTGTCGTTCAGGCCGACCTTGAGCAAGATCTCGTTGATACGGTCGTCCTTGTCCCCTACCCCGTGGATAATCAACGGCTCGCGCAACGCGGTGTCGATGGTGTGTCGAGGGTGCAGGGAGCCGTAAGGGTCCTGGAAGACCATCTGCACCTTACGAAAGTGTTCCTTGGGAATCTTGTGCTGCAACGGCGCGCCGGCAATGCTCAGCTCGCCGTTCCAGTGCCGGTATTGCCCGGCCAGGCAGCGCAGCACGGTGGTCTTGCCCGAACCGGACTCCCCCACCAGGCCGAACGATTCACCGTCGGCGACACTCAGGCTCACATCGTGCAGCACTTGGTTGATGGCCGCGCCGGTGCCGAAGCTCAGGTTCAAGGCGTGCGCTTGGATCATGGGCATGGTCAGGTTCCTTATTGGGTCAGCCAGAGGGGGTCGCGCTTGAGCACCGGCAGGTGCGCACGGCGGTTATCCATGCTCGGCAACGCGGCCAGCAGGCCACGGGTGTAGAGGTGCTCGGCGTAGTGCAGGTCGCAGGCGGCCAGGGATTCGACAACGCGCCCGGCGTACATCACCAGTACGCGGTCGCAGTAGTTGCGTACCAGGTTGAGGTCATGGCTGACGAAGATCAGCCCCATCTGCTGCTGGTCCACCAACTCTTCCAGCACGTTGAGCACTTGCTGGCGCACCGAGACATCAAGGGCCGAGGTGGGCTCGTCGGCGATGATCACTTCAGGGCGGGTGATCACCATCATCGCGATCATGATGCGCTGCCCCATGCCGCCGGAGACTTCGTGGGGATATAGGTTATAGACGCGCTGCGGGTCGCGGATATGCACCTGCTCCAGCATCTGCAGCACCCGCTCGCGGGCATCGCTGCGGCTGGCCTTGTGATGAGCCAGGTAGGCTTCGGCGATCTGGTCGCCGACCTTGACCACCGGGTTCAGCGAATACTTTGGGTCCTGCATGATCATCGAGATGCGCTGGCCGCGAATCTTCTGCATGGCTTTTTCACTGGCCGACAGCAGGTCGACCTCGCCAAACGCCATGGCCTTGGCGGTGATCTTGGCGCTGGGCGGATGCAGCTTAAGCAGGCTGCGGCCCACGGTGGATTTACCCGAGCCGGACTCACCGACAATCGCCAGTTTTTCCCGACCCAGGGTGAAGGACACATCGCGCACGGCGTGGGTTTCTTTCTGGCCACTGACGAAGCGCACGTTAAGCCCTTCGACGTTCAATTTAATGGCGGACATCTGGTATTCCTCCGATTATTCGCTGCGCGGATCAAGGATGTCCCGCAGGCCATCGCCCAACAGGTTGAAAGCCAGGCTGACCAGCATGATCGCCGCCCCCGGCACCGCCACCAGCCACCAGCATTCGAGCATGTAGCGGCGGCCGGTGGAGATCATTGCGCCCCACTCCGGCAACGGCGCCTGGGCACCCAGGCCGAGAAAGCCCAGTGCCGCGGCGGTGAGGATGATCCCCGCCATGTTCATGGTCAGGCGGATGATCACCGAGGACAGGCACATCGGCACGATATGACGCAGGATAATCCGCGCCGGCGAGGCGCCTTGCAGCTCTACCGCGACGACAAAATCGGCGTTGCGCAAGGACAGGGTTTCAGCCCGCGCCAGCCGCGCAATCGGCGGCCAGGAGGTCAAGGCAATCGCCACCACGGCGTGCTCCAGGCCAGGGCCAAGGGCCGCGATAAAGGCCAGGGCCAGGACCAGGCTGGGGAAGGAGATGAAGATGTCGGTCAGGCGCATGAACACGGTATCGACCGCGCCGCCGAAGTAGCCCGACACGGTGCCGATAAACAGCCCGATCGGCCCCACGATCACCGTCACCAGGCCAATGATGTACAGCGTGATCCGCGAACCGTAGACCAGCCGGCTGAAGATGTCCCGGCCATATTCATCGGTGCCGAACCAATGCGCCGAGCCTGGCGCCTGCAAGGCATTGGCAAGATTCTGCGCCACCGGGTCATGGGTGGCGATCCACGGCGCAAAGGCCGCGACCACCACCAGCAGCAGGGCCACCAGCAGGCCCGCCAGGGTCATGGGGTTGCGCAACAGGTGACGCAACACCCGCAGGCCGCTCTTGCAGAAGGCGTCAAAGCTGGAGCCTGGCGAGCGATCCACCGGGCGCTTCGTCGCCGATTCGATGGAAGAAAGATTGGCATTCATAAGCATCTTCTCTGTGTGAATTCTGGAAGCACTCAACGCTGCTTGTAGACACCCAGGTAACGGGTGGCCTCGGCATCGTCACCGGTGAAGCCCTTGACGTCGGCAGCACTGACCACGGTGTCGGTCATCTGCGAAATCATCAGGATCGGCCCCACTTGCTGGTCGTAGAGGTTCTGCGCCTGGTGATACAGGCTGACCCGCTGCGCCGAATCACGCGTCACGCCGGCCTGGTCGATCAGGCTGTTGATCTGCGGATTGAAAAACGAAGCGCGCCAGCCCTGGAAGTTCGGCAGGCCGGCGTCATCACTGTTATTAGGGTTGTAGGCAAAGGTGCGCAGGCTGAAATACGGGTGCGGGTAACGCTCGGCGCCCCGGGCCACGATGATCTCGAAATTGCGCGCACGCATCGCGCCGTACACCTGGTTGCCGGTGCCGGTGACGATGCTGGCCTTGATCCCGCCTTCGGCCAGTGTGGCTTGCAGGCGCGCAGCGATATCAATGAACGGCGGCTCCGACAGCGTGCGGATAGTGGTGTTGAAGCCCTCGGGGTAACCGGCCTCAGTCAGCAGGGCTTTCGCCTTGGCCACGTCCATGTGATAGCCGGGATCCGGCAGTCGCGCCTCCAGGCCCAACTGCATCGGCTGCTGGTTGAGCTTGCCGTAATACGGCATCACTTGCTGGTCCAGGCCTTTGTAGTCGATCAGGTTGCGCACCGCTTCGCGCACCTTGGGCTTGGCGAATTCCGGCTGTTTCATGCTCATGGCCACGTAATACATGGTGCCGCGCGGCAGCGACTGCACCTGGATCTTGTCCGAGCCGTCGATGGCACGAATGTCCGGCGCAGCCATGCCGTAGGCCAGGTCCAGATCACCGCGTTCGAGCATCAGGCGCAGGGACTGGGACTCGGTCATGTGCCGCACCACCACGCGCTTGAGCTTGGCTGCGCCGCCCCAGTAGCCGTCGAAACGGGTCAGCAGCAGCGAGTCGTTGGCGCTCCATTTGGTCAGCACGAAGGGCCCGCTGCCCGCCTCATTCGTCACCAGCCAACCGGCGCCGAGGTCACCGTTTTTTTCATGGGCCAGGGCAGTCTTGCGGTCCACGATCACGGCGCTGGGCGAGATCGCCAGGGAGTCCACCAACAACAAGGGGTCCATGGTCTGTGGCAGGTCGACGACCAAGGTGTGGGCGTCGGTGGCGCGGATCAGTGCCTGGATGTTGTCGACGCTGTAGCCGTAGGCCTTCCAGGTGGTCGCCAGGCCGAAGTTGAGCTTCATCACGCGGTACAGCGACCACGCCACGTCCTCGGCGGTCAGCGGGTTGCCCGAATGGAATTTCACGTCCTGGCGCAGATGGAACGTCACCTGCTTGCCGTCCTCGCTGATGTCCCAGCGTTCGGCCAATTGCGGCAGGTGTTTTTCGGGGTTGCCCTGGTCACGCTTGATCAGTGTGTCGTAAAGGTTGGCGTTGACGCCGGACGCATCCAGGCCGGGCGCGTTGGCCGGGTCGATGGAGAACAGGTTGACCATGCTCATGCCGACGATCAGTTGATCGGCCGGAGTCTTGGCGTTGGCCAGGGTCATCGGGCCGAGGGCGAGGACGGCGGTGAGCAGGCCAAGGTGCAGTTTCGAAAATGTCATGAAAAATTCCTTCTTCTTATAGTTTTATCGGTACCGTGTTGCGCATTAACGGGTGCGCGGATCAAACACCTTGTACAAGGCATCGCTGATCAGGTTGAGCGCGACGAAAATCAGGCCGATCACCAGCACGCAGCCCATCACCGCATTCATGTCACCGAGCATCAGGCTGCTGGTGAGGTACTGGCCGAATCCCGGCCAGGCGAACACGGTTTCGATCAGCACCGCACCTTCGAGCAGCGAGCCATAGGCCAGCGCAACCACGGTGAGCAACTGCACAAGGATGTTGCGAAACGCATGCCCCCACACCACCTGACGATGGGACAACCCCTTGACCCGTGCGGTGATGATGTACTCCTGGGACAGTTGCTCCAACATGAAGCTGCGGGTCATGCGGCTGATGTACGCGACCGAGTTCAGGCCCAGGATCAGCGCCGGCAACACGATATGCCGCAAGGCGCTGGCGAAGGCGTCCCAGTCACGGGCAAGGGAGGTGTCGATCAGCAGCAGGCCAGTAACCTCGGGCACCATGCCGTCGTAGGCCAGGTCGATGCGCCCCGCGCCGCCGGCCCAGCCGAGCCAGGCGTAGAACACCAGCAGGCCCATCATGCCCAGCCAGAAAATCGGTGTGGAATAGCCGAACAGGGTAATCACCCGCGCCACGTGGTCGCCGAGCCGACCTTGATTGCTCGCCGCACACACGCCCAGCGGCAAGCCGATCAGCACGCCAAACAGGATCGCCAACGTGGCCAGTTCGATGGTCGCCGGGAACACCCGCAGGATGTCATCCAGCACCGGGTGGCCGGTGAGCAGCGCGTTGCCGAAATCACCGTGGAGCAGGTCATTGAGGTAAAGGCCGAACTGGGTCCAGATCGGCTTGTCCAGGCCCATCGACCGGTACACCTGGTCGTAGGTGGAACTGTCGGCGTCCGGCCCGACTACCGCCAGCACGGGGTCAAGCGGCATGACCCGGCCGATGATAAAGGTCAGCGCCAACAGGCCGAGCAACGTCACCAGCACGGTGCTGGCCCGCCGCAGGGTATTGGAAGCGCGAGCGCCCATGACAGAGGCAGTCATAACAAACATAGTGAGCTCCTGGTAAATCGATCAGCGCTTTTTGTAGACGTCTTTGTAGCGCGTGGTCGCAGCGGTATGGCCCTGGAAATCGGCCACGTCGGTGTACACCACCACGGTGTCGGTCATCTGCGAGACCGGCAAGATGGCCCCGACCTGCTGATCGACCTGCTCCTGGATCTCGCGGTACTGCGTCAGTTGCTTGTCGGCATCCGGCTCGACTTCCGCGCTCTCGATCAACTGGTTCAACTCAGGGCTGTAGAACGAGGTGCGCCAGCCCTGGAAATTGGTCAGCTTGGCCTCATCGCGGTTATCCGGGTTGTACACCAGGGTGCGCAGGCTGGAATGGGGATGACGCTCCGCCCCGCCGCCACCGCGGCCGACGATGATGTCGAAGGTGCGCTCGCGCATCGCGCCGTAGATCTGGTTACCGGTGCCGGTGATGATGCTGGCTTCGATACCGGCCTGGGCCAGGGTCGATTGCAGGTTGGAGGCGATGTTGATGAAGGGCGGCTCGGCCAGCACGCGAATGGTGGTCTTGAAGCCGTTCGGGTAACCGGCTTCAGCCAGCCAGGCCTTGGCCTGTTCGACATTGAGCTGGTAGCCGGGATCCGGCAGGCGCGCTGCCAGACCCAGCGGCATCGGGCGTTGGTTGATCACGCCGTAATGGGGCATGACCGTCTGGTTGATGCCCTGGTAGTCGATCAGCGAACGCACGGCCTTGCGCACGCGGGCATCAGCGAACATCGGCTGCTTCACACTCAGCGCTACGTAATACAGGGTGCCGCGTTGCAGGGTCTGGGTGCGCACCTTGTCGCTTTTCTGCAGGGCTTCGATGTCCGGCGCGGACATGCCTTTGGCGATGTCCAGGTCTCCGCGTTCGATCATCAGGCGCAACGACTGCGACTCGGTCATGTTGCGCATCACGATGCGCTTGAGCTTGGCCGGGCCGCCCCAGTAACCGTCGAAACGGGTCATCAGGATCACATCGTTGGCGCGCCAGTCATTGAGCGCGAATGCGCCGCTGCCGGCCGCGTGGGTCACCAGCCAGGCGGCGCCCATGTCAGTGCCTTTCTGGTGTTCGAGGACTTTTTTGCGGTCGAGGATGAACGCACTCGGCGAGGTGGCCAGGGTGTTGAGCACCAGCAGCGGGTCGGTCGGCCGTGGCAGTTCGATCACGAAAGTCGTGGCATCCGTGGCGCGCATGTAGCGCTCGACGTTTTCGGCGGTGAAGCCATAGGCCTTCCAGGTCGAGGCCAGCGCGAGGTTGAGCTTGAGCACCCGTTGCAGCGACCAGGCTACGTCTTCGGCGCTCAAGTCATTGCCGGACTGGAACTTCACCCCACTGCGCAGGTTGAAGGTCAGGGTCTTGCGGTCCTCACTGACCTGCCAGCGCTCGGCCAGCGCCGGTACCAGGCGATCTGGCTGGGCGACATCCTGCACCAGCAACATGTCATACAGGTTGGCGTTGATTTCCGACACATCCAGGCCGGTGGCGGCCGCCGGGTCGAGGGACAGCAGGTTGATCATGCTCATGCCGACGATCAGTTGATCGGCCGGCGTCTTGGCAAAGCTTGCCGGTACGGCGGTGACGGCCAGGGCGGCGACGAATACCCGCGCCCACAGCGAAGGGAATATGTTCATAGCGAGAGTGCCTTTTTTATATTTATAGGGCTCTCGGCCAGCTCAACGTAGGCCGAGCTGACCGTTTACACGTCAGAAGCTCTTGAGCGTATTGGTCTCGATGTAGTTGAAATTGATGTCTTCGCCCAGGCCCGGCGAGTCGGACAGGTGCACAAATCCATCGCTGTCCATCGGGTCCACCAGGCGATTGAGGTAGGCCGGCACTTCGTCGTAATCCAGGTACGGGTGCAACAGGCCGCGCTCATACCAGGTGCAGTTCTTGATCGCGCCGACCACCGCCAGGTTGGCGGCGCCGTTGCCGTGAATTTCGCAATCCATGCCAAACGATTCGGCCAGGTGCGCGACCTTCAGGCACGGCGCAATGCCGCCTACGCCCGCAACACCGGCACGCAAGATATCGCACACATCGTGCTTGACCCAACTGGCGCGGGCCAGGTGTTTGCCGGACAGGGTTTCCGGGCCGAGCACCGGAATATCCAACTGCCCTGCGAGCCAGGCATAGGACTCGGCGGACTCTTCCATCATCGGTTCTTCGAACCAGGCGAAGTCGAGTTTCTCCAGCTCGCGACCGATGTACAGCGCTTCGGTGCGGCTGTACCAGTGGTAACCGTCGAGCATCAGCGCGATGTCCGGGCCAACCGCTTCACGCACGGCCGCGCAGGCCTTGACGTCGATGCGCGGGCTCGGCGCGAAGGACACCGGCGGCATCCAGGTGTGCAGCTTGATGGCCTTGTAGCCGCGCTGCACCAAGGTCTCGGCGAAGCGCCCGTAATCTTCGGGGGTAGCAAGGCCGCCGGGCAGCTCGTCGCCACACATGGTCGAGCCGTAGGCCGGCACCTTGTCGCGGAAACCACCGATCAACTTGTGCACCGGCACGCCGAGTTTGCGCCCCGCCCAATCCCACAGCGCCTGCTCAACCAGGGCCAAGGCGCGGTCGGTCAATTGGCTGGCACTGCCACGCTGCCAATGGGCGAGGTCTTGCCAGATCTTTTCACGATCAAAGGCGTTCTGCCCCACCAGCACTTTGCGCACGAACCCATCCAACACATACGGGCGGATCAATTCAGGGGCGCCGAACGCAAAACCTTCCTGGCCATCTTCAGTCTGGATGCGCAGCAAAGCCATCTGCGCCTGGGCGACATCACCGGGGTGAGCATGGCCGGCGCTGTCGACTGCGCGGCGGGTCGGGTAGGAAAACACCTGGACGTTGACTGCTGTGATTCTCATGGACGTCTTAAGCCTTCTTATTGGATTTGAGACAGGAATGTCGTCTGTTGTGACCGATCATAGGTCATCGTACAACGCTTGAAAAGACCCAATAACCCGCCCTGCCTCAGCGTGAATTTCCCGCCAAACGCCGTAAAACCCTTATTTTTAAAGACAACCAAGGAATAACAGAGGTTGCTGTAAAGCACTATTCATAGGGCACATATGTTTCAAAGTGTTTCAAATCAACCGATAACCGCTAGACGAGTCATCTTGTCGTACGATAACGTATATCGGCACCTTAGATGAGAGCCACACGCAACAACGCATCGCCGTAGCAACCGTCAAACGACCCTAACAAAAACAAAAAAAAGAAGACCGTATGAACACCACCCTACGCACGCTCGTTACTGCCCTGACCCTCGGCCTGCCGCTGTATGTCAGCGCTGACTCTGCCAGCATCAACTACCGCCACCAGTTCACTGAGGAAGACAGCGCCCACGCTGACCGAATCAAGCTCAACTACCGCCTGGACAGTGGCCTGGGATTTGAAGCGGAAATGAAATACCGCACGGCCGGGGACCGTGAAGATGTCGCCTACGACAACATGGTCAACAACGGGCATGAGTTCACCGTCAGCTACAACTACAAGCTCAGCCCGCAATCGACCTTGACCCCGGCGTTCCAGATGGACAGCTCGAAGGATTCGACCACCTACAAGCTGGGCCTCAAGTACAACTACAAGATCAACGATGCCTTCTATGCCGCCACGCGCTATCGCCTGGACACCAAGAAGCTGGACCGCGACCAGGTCAATGAAGACCTGCCCGACCACATCAAGGATGACCAGACCACCCACCGTTTCGAGGGTTGGCTCGGCTACACGCCGGCCAGTAAGTGGGCGTACGAATATCAGTTCATCTATTTCAAGACGGACTACATCCGCTACGACAACAAGAAGAGCGACTACGAACAGAACCTGATCGTCAAATACAAGCTCACCAAGGAATGGGCACCGTTCATGGAGATTGGTGATGTGAAGGTCAACTCCACCACAGAAGACCGTCAGGCGCGGTGGCGCCTGGGCATCCAATACAACTTCATGTAACGCGCCCTCCCCGCGACTTGCCTGGCGAACGCGCATCGCTCGCCAGGCCCCCCCTGCCTTCAGCGTTCAATGGAAGACCTGACCATGACCACACAGCCCAAACCCTTCACTCGCATCCTGCTCACCGGCGCCGCCGGCGGCCTGGGGCAGATCCTGCGCGAAACCTTGCAGGCCCATGCCGATATCGTGCGCGCCTCGGACATCAGCGCCATGGCACCCAGCGCGGGTGCGCACGACGAAGTGATCCCGTGCAACCTGGCCGACAAGGCTGCCGTCGCGGCGCTGGTCGACGGCGTTGACGCGATCGTGCACCTGGGCGGGATTTCAGTGGAGCGGCCGTTCGAGGAGATTCTCGACGCCAATATCCGCGGCACCTTCCACATTTACGAAGCGGCGCGGCAACAAGGGGTCAAGCGGATTGTGTTCGCCAGCTCCAACCACGTCACCGGATTTTACCCCCAGGACGTGGAACTGGATGTGCACGCACAGCGCCGCCCGGATGGTTACTACGCGCTCTCCAAGGCTTACGGCGAAGACCTGGCGGCGTTCTATTTTCATCGCTACGGGATTGAAACCGTGAGCCTGCGCATCGGCTCCTCGTTCCCCGAACCGCGCAACCGACGGATGCTGCACACCTGGCTGAGCTATGCGGACCTTGATCACCTGGTGGCCCGCGCCCTGCTGGCCAAGGACGTCGGGCACAGTGTGGTGTATGGCGTTTCAGACAATAAGGAGCGCTGGTGGAGCAATCGGCATGCCGAGCACCTGGGCTTTGCGCCGCAGGACAGCTCGGAGCAGTTTCGCGCCAAGGTCGAGCAGCAACCGCAACCGGCGGCGGATGAGCCCGGCGCCGGGCTTCAGGGCGGCGCGTTCACCGCAGCGGGGCCGTTCGACAATTCGGCGGCGGCCGCTTCATAGGCCCGGCGCATACGCTCGCGGCTGTTTGAGAGATGCAGGCGCATAGCGGCGCGAGCGGCATCTGCGTCACGGCGCAAAATGGCTTTGTAGATGTCTTCGTGCTCGCGGCTCAGGCGCTCCAGATAGGGCTCTTTATTGGCGTTGGCCAAGCGCTTTGAGTGCAAGCGTGTACGCGGCAGGATGTTGACCCCCAGGTGCAACATGATGTCGGTGAAATAGCGATTGCCGGTGGCCAACGCGATCTGCTGGTGAAACTGAAAGTCCGCCGTCACCGCGTAATCGGCACTCACCGCCCGCGAATTCAGCGCATCCAGTGAGTCGCGCATCACCTGCAATTGCTGGTCGGTGCGGCCCACACAGGCCAGGCCGGCAGCCTCCACTTCCAGGCAGATGCGCAGCTCCAGCACCGCCAGCACGTCCTGCAAGGTGACGATGGTGTCCGGGTCGATCCGAAACCCGCTGGGGCTGGGAATATCCCTGACAAACGTGCCAACGCCGTGCCGGGTTTCCACCAGGCCAGAAGCTTGCAGACGCGAGATGGCCTCACGCACCACGGTGCGACTCACGCCGTGTTCGGCCATCACTTCGGATTCGGTAGGCAGCTTGGTTGCACGCGCAAGTTCCCCGGTGCAGATGCGCCGGGAAAGCTCGGTGACCAGTTCTTCAGCCAGGCTGCGGTGCCGGCGGCGAACGGTGGGCTGGACGTTCGGGTTGTCCATCAAGAACGGATATCTCGGTTGGCGAATGAATGCCCATCATAGCGCATTCAGTTGTACGACAACCTTCCCTTTAGCCCGACCCGTCTCCACATAGGCCAACGCCTCTGCCGTCGACTCAAACGCGAAGGTGCGGTCCACCACCGGCTTGATCGCACCCGACTCCACCAGTGCCGTGATCTCACGCAGCTGCTCGCCATTGGCCCGCATGAACACGAATGAGTAGCTGACCCCGCATTGCCGCGCTTTGCGTCGGATGCCGTAGCTCAATAGACCCATGACGCCTTTCAAGCCCCAGGACAAGCCTTGCTCCTGGGCAAACTGCGGTGTCGGCGGGCCAGCGATGGAAATGAGCCGTCCGCCGGGCTTGAGGACTTTGAGCGATTTCGCCAGTACGTCTGCGCCCAGGCTGTTGAGGACCACGTCATAGCCTTGCAGGACGCTGTCGAATGCCTGCTTCTGGTAATCGATGACCAGGTCTGCGCCCAAGGCCTTGACCCATTCGACATTGCGCGTACTGGTGGTGGTCGCCACAAACGCGCCCAGGTGCTTGGCCAGTTGAATCGCGATCGTGCCCACGCCACCAGAGCCTGCATGAATCAGCACCTTCTGGCCTTTTTTCAGCTGGGCGGTTTCCACCAGCACCTGCCACGCCGTCAAGCTGACCAGCGGCAGCGCCGCCGCCTGCGTCATGTCGAGGTTGCCGGGCTTGAACGCCAAGGCATCTTCCCTCACGCAGACCCGCTCGGCGAACGTGCCGATGCGCTCGTCATGAGGCCGCGCATACACCTCGTCGCCCGGTTTGAAGCGCTTGACCTTGGCCCCTGTCCGCACAACCACACCCGCCAAGTCATTGCCCAGCACCAGCGGGAACCGATACGGCAGGATCAGCTTGAACTCGCCCTTTCTGATCTTGGCATCCAACAGGTTGATGCTGGCGGCGTGCACCTGCACCAGCACCTCGTTATCCCGCACATCAGGCTCGGGCAACTGGCCGATCCGACCAGGGTCTTTGTAGCGTTCGATGAAAAATGCCTTCATGGGATCAGCTCTGTACGGAGTAAGTCGGCGGTACGCGATTGCACATTATTGAGGACGATAACGCTCGGCGGCGTGGGCCTGGCGCAGTTCTGACAGCAACCCCTGACGCGCAGACTGGAGGCTGTCCCAGCGCGCGGCGTCATGCAGCGGCGGTATGGTCACGAGTTCACGGCGGTCGAAGCCGATCAGTGCGGCATCCACCAGTTCGCCCACCTCCATGACCTCCGGCAGCGTGTTGATGTCGATGCCCGAGCGTTCCCAGATTTCCGTGCGGGTGGCTGCCGGCAGTACCGCCTGTACATAGACGCCCTTGCCGGAAAGCTCCAGGCTCATGCCCTGGGACAGGAATTGCACGAACGCCTTGGTCGCGCCATACAGCGTCATTCCCAACTCCGGTGCCAGGCCGACCACCGAACCGATATTCACGATGGCGCCTTCGCCGGCCTCTGCCAATCTCGGAGCAATTGCCCGGGCGAGCCGTGTCAGCGAGGTGACGTTCAGCGCGATCAATTGCTCGATGCTCTCGCCTGTCTGTGCCATGAAGTCTCCCGTTTGGGCAGCGCCTGCGTTGTTGATCAGCACGCCGATGCGCGTGTCGTCGCGCAAGCGTGCTTCAACCACAGCCAGGTCCGCTTGCTGAGTGAGATCGGCCTGCAGCACATCCACCGCCACGCCATGCTCCTGGCGCAAGCGCGCAGCCAAAGTGTCCAGCCGCGCCTTGTCGCGGGCGACCAGCACCAGGTCGTGGCCGCGCTGGGCAAAGCGCTCGGCGTAGGTGGCGCCAATACCGCTGGACGCGCCGGTGATCAGGATAGAAGAAGCGTTCGTCATGGCTGTGCTCTCTGGGTTAACGATGATTGAGTGGGACAGCCTTTATGATGTCGATCATAATCTTATTCGTCAATGGTTTTGATGCTGATCGACATCAATGTATAGTAAGGCGCAGAAAACAGTGGTCAGCAGCGAGGGTCAGGGTATGAGGGTCAGCAAGGCACAAGTGCAGTTAAACCGGGCGCACATCGTCGAAACGGCCTCCCGGTTGTTCCGCGAGCGCGGTTATGACGGCGTCGGCGTGGCCGACCTGATGGCCGAAGCCGGATTCACCCATAGCGGGTTCTACAAGCACTTCGGGTCAAAGGCTGACTTGATGGCTGAAGCTGCCGCCAGCGGGCTGTCCCAATCGCTGACCAGCAGCGCGGGGCTTGGCGCCGATGAGTTCTTCAATCGTTACGTGTCCAGGGAGCACCGTGATACGCCCGGCCAGGGTTGCACCATGTCGGCCCTGTGCGGGGATGCCGCGCGTCAGTCAGAAACGGTAAAGGCGACGTTCGCCGAAGGCATCGACAACGCGCTGGCCGCCCTTCAACAGGGCGCTGGCGGGCAGGATGAGGACGTTCGGGCACAGATGATCAACCGGTTCGCCCATGCCATCGGCGCCATTGTGTTATCCCGCGCCTGCCCTGACGACTCGCCATTGGCGGATGAAATCCTGGAGGTTTGCCGCAGGGCGTTGCTCGCTGACGAATCAGTCCTCAAGGCTTGATATTTTTCAACTCATTGAGCAAGCCCAGCAGTTGCTCCATTTTCTCCGGACCGAACTGCGCCTCGATTTTCTGGTAGTTGCTTTCCATGCCCGCACTCATGGAGACAAAACACTGCTGGCCGCGTTCGGTCAGGTCGACAAACACGCGGCGCTGGTCCTGGCTGGACTTCTGCCGACGCACCAGGCCATCACGCTCCAGGCGGCTGAGCACACCGGTCATGCTCGGCTTGAGAATGCACGCCTGCTGGGCCAGTTGATGGCTTTCGAGTTCCCCCTGCTGGTGCAGTATGCGAATGACGCGCCACTGTTGTTCGGTCAGTTCGTGCTGGTTCAGCGCAGGTCGGAAAAAAGCCATTGCGGCTTCACGCGCTTGCAGCAGGGTCAGGGTCAGCGATGGTCGGGGGTTGGCCATATCGGCACCAGTTGGAGGGGCGAGTCGGCAGCTTAGTGTCGCGGGCCAGCAGGTGCAAGCCTGTGAAAAGTGCAATCGGTTCCGTGTAAAAGCCATTCTGTCGCACCGCTGCGCTGGTCATGCTGATCCGTACAAGATCAACAAGACCAAGGCGCACTCTCCCATGCCTGGCTCAACGCAAACCCAATTGCCGCTGGCGGTACTCCCCCGGAGTGAGCTGTGCGTAGCGCTGGAAAAACCGACTGAAATAGGCCGGGTCCTTGAAGCCGAGCTGGTAGCAGATTTCATTGGCGGAGCCGCCCGTGAACATCAGCAGCCGCTTGGCCTCCTGCATGAGTCGCTCCAGGACCAGGCGCTTGGACGGCAGGTCGGCGATACGCCGGCACACGTCGTTGAGCCGCGCTTCGGTCACGCCGATGCCTTGCGCATACCGCGACAACGGCCAGTGCTGCTGGTAGTGCGCTTCAATCAGCTCGTTGAAGCGATGGAAAATCCTCAGGTCTTCATGCCGCGCCGGCGTGGCTTTGAGCGAGTGGGAGCACAGCCGCAACAGGCTGATCATGATCAAGCGCGTCAGGCTGTCCAGGGCCGCACTGTGCCCTGGACGCTGGGCCTCGACCTCTTCGCTGAGTTCCTCGAACAAAAAATCCAGGCGGCGGATCTCACGCGCGTCATGCGGCCCCAACTGCGCCAGCGCCACGCACGCGGCCGGCAGTTGCGCACCGGCCGGCGCCAGGCTGGGGTCGGCCTCGATCAGTTGCCAGACCAGTTGCTGACGCACCGTCAACACATGCCCGTCGCTGTCGGCCTCAGTCACAAAGGCGTGCGGCACGGTGGGCGGCGTGAGAAAGAACATCGGCCCCGACTCGACGTACTGCTGGTCATCCAGATAGACGCGCACCGTGCCGCTTTTCACGTAGTGCACCTGGAAGAACCGGTCGTGCCGGTGAATCGGCATATTGCGCCCGAAAAATCCCGCCAGGTTGGCCAGCCGATCGTAATGGACCTGCGCGTCGCTGTAGCGCTGGTCGTACACCTGGCCAATGTTGATGTTCGGGATAGGTTGCCGGTCGGTCATCGCACGCTACTCGTTTTTATTCTGATTGGCGGGGTGCTGCCACGCTCATCCTGCATCGATCCGGGCCGCACAACCACCGCATCGAGAGTGTGCCACGCTTGACGATAGTTAACATCTTAATTATAACTGTTAATACATTAACTAAATACAGGGCCCCACGGCTCTGCCAGGAGAACGCATGAGCCGCGCCTTGCATGACGTCGCGACGGGCACCCTTTTCGGGGTCGCGCTGAACTACCAGGGGTTGCTGAAACAGCACCTCGCCGAATTCGAACAACCGCCGTATCAGAAACCTCCGGTCAAGCCGGTGCTGTTTATCAAGACGCCCAATACGCGCAACCAGCACGGCGCCAACGTTGTGCACCCAGGCCAGGGCGAACGCTTGCAACCCGGCCCGGCCTTGGGCGTGGTGATGGGCAAGAGTGCCAGCCGCGTCAGCCAGGCCGACGCCCTCGATTACGTCGCCGGATTCACCATCATCAATGAATTCAGCCTGCCGGAAGACAGCTACTACCGCCCCGCCGTCAAAGCCAAATGCCGGGATGGTTTCTGCGCCATCGGGCCAGAGTTGGTGCCCACCGCCCAGGTCGCCGACCCGCACAGCCTGGCGATCACGCTGTACGTCAATGGCGAGATTCGCCAGCACAACACCACGGCCAACTTCGTGCGCGGCATTGCGTTGCTGATCGCCGAAATCAGCGAGTTCATGACCCTGCACGCCGGCGATGTGCTGATCACCGGCACCCCGGAAGGTCGCGTCGATGTGCAGCCGGGTGACACCGTCGAAGTCGAAATCAGCGGTTTGGGCCGCCTCGTCAACCACGTCGTGGCCGAGTAAACAGGAGCTTCCATGAAACACGCCCGTATCCAGTTTGAAGGCCAGATCCACCTCGCCCATGTCGAAGACCACAACGCTGTGCGCCTGGCCGATGGTCGCCTGCTGGCCGAAGATCAAGTGCAATGGCTGCCACCGGCCACCGGCAGCATGTTTGCCCTGGGCTTGAACTACGCCGATCACGCCGCCGAGTTGGCGTTCAAGCCACCGACCGAGCCGCTGGCCTTCATCAAGTCCCCAGGCACCTACACCGGCCACAACCAGGTGACCTGGCGCCCGGACAACGTCGCCTACATGCACTACGAGTGCGAACTGGTGGCCGTCATCGGCAAGCCGGCACGCAACGTCAAACGCGCAGACGCCCTGGACTACGTGGCGGGCTACACGGTGTGCAACGACTACGCGATTCGCGACTACCTGGAAAACTACTACCGCCCCAACCTGCGCGTGAAAAACCGCGACGCCACCACGCCCGTCGGTCCGTGGATCGTCGACGTGGCCGACGTGCCGGACCCGAGCAACCTGACCCTGCGCACCTGGATCAACGGTGAGCTGCGCCAGGAAGGCAGCACCAAGGACATGATTTTCGACATCCCTTACCTCATCGAATACCTGTCCAGCTTCATGACCTTGCAGCCCGGCGACATGATCGCCACCGGCACCCCGGAAGGCCTGGCCGACGTGGTGCCCGGTGATGAAGTGGTGGTGGAAGTCGAAGGCGTCGGCCGCCTGGTCAATCGAATTGTCAGCGAAACGGCGTTCTTCAGCGCCCGTAAAGAGGCTTGAGCAGCATGATCAAACACTGGATCAACGGCCGTGAGGTCGAAAGCAAAGACGTGTTCGTCAACTACAACCCGGCCACCGGCGACGCCATCGGTGAAGTCGCCAGCGGCGGCGCCGAAGAAGTGGCCCAGGCCGTGGCCGCGGCCAAGGAAGCCTTCCCGAAGTGGGCCGGCACGCCGGCCAAAGAACGTGCGCGGCTGATGCGCAAGCTGGGTGAACTGATCGAACAGAACGTGCCGCACCTGGCCGAGCTGGAAACCCTCGACACCGGCCTGCCGATTCACCAGACCAAAAATGTGTTGATCCCCCGTGCGTCGCACAACTTTGATTTCTTCGCCGAAGTCTGCACGCGCATGGACGGGCACAGTTACCCGGTCGACGACCAGATGCTCAATTACACCCTGTACCAGCCGGTGGGGGTGTGCGCGCTGGTGTCGCCGTGGAACGTGCCGTTCATGACGGCCACCTGGAAGACCGCACCGTGCCTGGCGCTGGGCAATACCGCCGTGCTGAAAATGTCCGAACTGTCGCCATTGACCGCCAACGAACTGGGGCGCCTGGCTGTCGAAGCCGGCATCCCCAACGGTGTGTTGAACGTGATCCAGGGCTACGGCGCCACGGCCGGTGATGCGTTGGTGCGTCACCCGGATGTGCGTGCGATTTCCTTCACGGGCGGCACCGCCACCGGCAAGAAAATCATGCAGACCGCCGGCCTGAAAAAGTACTCCATGGAACTGGGCGGAAAGTCGCCGGTGCTGATCTTTGAAGACGCCGACCTGGAACGCGCACTCGACGCGGCACTGTTCACGATCTTCTCGCTCAATGGCGAACGCTGCACCGCCGGCAGCCGGATCTTTATCCAGGAAAGCGTGTACCCGCAGTTCGTCGCCGAGTTTGCCGCCCGCGCCAAACGCTTGATCGTCGGCGACCCGCAAGACCCGAAAACCCAAGTCGGCTCGATGATCACCCAAGCCCACTACGACAAGGTCACCGGCTACATCAAGATCGGCCTTGAAGAAGGCGCCACCCTCCTCGCGGGCGGCCTGGAACGCCCGGCCAACTTGCCGGCGCACGTGAGCAAAGGCCAGTTTATCCAGCCGACGGTGTTCGCTGACGTGAGCAACACCATGCGCATTGCCCAGGAAGAAATCTTCGGCCCGGTGGTGTGCCTGATTCCCTTCAAGGACGAAGCCGAAGCCCTCAGGCTGGCCAACGAAACCGAGTATGGCCTGGCGTCGTACATCTGGACCCAGGACATCGGCAAGGCGCATCGTCTGGCCTATGGCATCGAAGCCGGCATGGTGTTCATCAACAGCCAGAACGTACGCGACCTGCGCCAGCCGTTCGGTGGCGTGAAAGGCTCCGGCACCGGCCGTGAAGGCGGCCAATACAGCTTCGAGGTGTTCGCCGAGATCAAGAACGTGTGCATCTCGATGGGCAGCCATCACATTCCACGCTGGGGCGTCTGAGCTACACCAGAGCGCCCTGATACAACAATAATTTCAGGAGAATCATCATGGGCGAAGTCGTCCTGGCTGCGAAAATCTGCCACGTTCCCTCGATGTATTTGTCGGAACTGCCCGGCAAGCACCACGGCTGCCGTGAAGCGGCGATTGCCGGGCACAAGGAAATCGGGCGCCGCGCCCGCGAGCTGGGCGCCGATACCGCCGTGGTGTTCGATGTGCACTGGCTGGTCAATAGCGCCTATCACGTCAACAGCGGCGAGCACTTCAAGGGCACCTACACCAGTAACGAGCTGCCGCACTTCATCAAAAACATGGATTACGAATACCCAGGCTGCCCGGAGCTGGGCGAGCTGATCGCCGCCGAGGCCAACGCCGCCGACGTGCGCACCCTGGCCCACAACATCCCCAGCCTGGAGCTGGAATACGGCACGCTGGTGCCGATGCGCTACATGCACATGGGCGTGCCGGACGATCAGAAATTCAACGTCGTCTCGATCGCCGCCTGGTGCGCCTGGCATCGCCTGCAAGACAGCTTCACCTTTGGCGCCGCCGTGCGCCGGGCCATCGAAAAAAGCGACCGCAAAGTCGTGGTGCTGGCTTCGGGCTCGCTGTCGCACCGGTTCTCCGACGACCGCAACGCCGAAGCCAATATCCATAACTGGACGCGGGAATTCGACAAACAGGTCGACCTGCATGTGGTGGAACTGTGGCGCCAGGGCCGCTGGAAAGAGTTCTGCGCCATGCTGCCGGACTATGCCGAGCACTGCTTTGGCGAAGGCAAGATGCATGACACCGCGATGCTCCTCGGGCTGCTTGGCGGGCCGGATTATGACAAGCCTGCAGAGATCATCACCGCGCCGTTCGGCAGCTCCGGCACCGGGCAGATCAACGCTGTTTTCCCGGTTTGAACAAGAACAGCCACTAGCTTCAAGCCGCAAGCTACAAGCCGATCACGCTCACTTGCCGCTTGAAGCTTGCCGCTAAAAGCTACCGACGCAGGAGGTTCCATGCCCCACTTCATCGCTGAATACACCGACAACATCGAACAGCAGGCGGACTTGCCCGGCCTGTTTGAAAAAGTCCACGCCGCCCTCGACGACAGCGGCGTGTTCCCGCTGGGCGGCATCCGCAGCCGTGGCGTGCGCCTGGACACCTGGCGCATGGCCGACGGCAAGCACGACTACGCCTTCGTGCACATGACGCTCAAGGTCGGCCATGGTCGCGACCTGGCAACCCGGCAGAAGGTCGCCGAACACCTCTTCGAGGTGATCACCGGGCACTTTGCCGCGCTTCAGGCCCAACGCCTGCTGGCCTTGTCGTTTGAAATGATCGAACTGCACGAGCAGCTCAACTTCAAGCAAAACAATGTGCACGCCTTCCTCAAGGCGCAGGTGGGTTAGCACGCCCCGCCCGTTCACGTCATCGGCCTTCTCAGACAAAAAGTATAAAACCATGAGCACAGCCAATACCGCCGAGACCCTCGGCAGCGTCGCCCGCGACCGCACCCACGGCACCATCACCTGGCGGCTGATGCCGCTGTTGTTGATCTGCTACCTCTTCGCCCACCTCGACCGCATCAATATCGGCTTCGCCAAGATGCAGATGAGCGCCGACCTGAATTTCAGCGACACGGTCTACGGCTTCGGCGCCGGTCTGTTTTTCGTCGCCTATGCGCTGTTCGGCGTGCCAAGCAACATGGCCTTGGACCGTGTCGGACCCAGGCGCTGGATCGCCACACTGATGGTGGTGTGGGGCGCATTGTCGACCTGCATGTTCATGGTCGACAGCGCCACGGGCTTCTATGTGCTGCGCTTCTTGCTCGGGGTGGCCGAGGCGGGTTTCTTCCCTGGCATTCTGGTGTTCTTGAACCGCTGGTACCCCGCCGGGCGGCGTGCGCAAGTCACCGCTTTGTTTGCAATTGCGGTGCCCATGGCCGGGGTGATTGGCGGGCCGCTTTCTGGCGGCATCCTTGAGCATTTCCATGACCTGGGCGGCCTGCGCGGCTGGCAGTGGATGTTTGTTATCGAGGGCGCGCCGGTCATCCTGCTCGGGCTGGTGGTACTCAAGTGCCTGCCGGACAGTTTCGAAACCGTCACCTGGCTGACGCCTGCGCAAAAGCAGCAACTGCACGAACAACTGACGAAGGAAGAACAGCGCAAATCCATCACCTCGTTCTCCGCGATTCTGCGTAACCCGCAAGTGTGGCTGCTGGTGGCGGTGTATTTCGCGGTGATGCTGGCGGTCAACACCCTGGCGTTCTGGATGCCGACGCTGATCCACGGCGCCGGCGTCGGCAGCGACGGCAAGGTCGGGCTGCTCAGCGCGGTGCCCTACCTGGCGGGGTGCTTTTTCATGATCGGCTGCGGGCGTTCGTCGGATCGCCAGCGTGAACGCCGCTGGCACCTGTGCGTGCCCTTGCTGATGGCGGCCGCCGGCATTGCCATCGCCGGGCTCGCCCCCGCCAATCCGGTACTGGTGCTGGGCGGCCTGATCCTCGCCGGCATGGGCGCCAGCGCGGCGTTGCCGATGTTCTGGCAGTTGCCTCCGGCGTTTTTGTCCAACACCACCCAGGCCGCCGGCATTGCCTTGATCAGCTCCTTCGGCAGCATCGCGTCCTTTTTCGCGCCCTACCTGATCGGCTGGATGCGCGACACCACCCACAGCGCCAGCCTGGCCCTTTACGCCCTGGCGCTGCTGATTGCACTCGGCGGTCTGCTGGTGCTGCGCACCCAGGCCGCCATCGTCAACCCTCACTAAGAGACCCTTGTCATGCTTGATCAACAGCTTATCCAGCAAGCCGCCGCCCGCCTCGACCAGGCCGAACGGTCACGGAAACAGGTGCGCCAGTTTTCCCTGGAGCACCCGGCGATCACCATCGAAGACGCCTATGCCATCCAGCGCGCCTGGGTCGCCCAGAAGATCAAGGACGGGCGCAAGCTGGTCGGCCACAAGATCGGCCTGACTTCCCGCGCCATGCAGGTGTCGTCCAACATCACCGAGCCGGATTACGGCGCGCTGCTCGACGACATGTTCTTCGATGAGGGCACCGATATTCCCTTCGAGCGCTTTATCGTGCCGCGGGTCGAAGTGGAGTTGGCGTTCATCCTGGGCAAACCGCTCAAAGGGCCGAACGTGACGGTGTTTGATGTACTGGACGCCACCGAGTGGGTGATCCCGGCGCTGGAAATCATCGACGCCCGCATCCAGCAGATCGACCCGCATACCAACGCCACGCGCAAGGTGTTCGACACCATCTCCGACAACGCCGCCAACGCTGGCGTGGTCATGGGCGGACGCGCCGTGCGCCCCACCGAAATCGACCTGCGCAAGGTGCCCGCTGTGCTCTACCGCAATGGCGTGATCGAAGAATCCGGCGTGTCGGCCGCTGTGCTCAATCACCCCGCCAAAGGCGTGGCCTGGCTCGCCAATAAACTCGCCGCCTATGACGTGACCCTGCAACCTGGGCAAATCATCCTCGGCGGCTCCTTCACCCGCCCGGTGGCGGCCAACCCTGGCGATACCTTCCATGTCGACTACGACATGCTGGGCTCGATTGCCTGCCGTTTCGTTTAACCGGAGATCGCTCGATGGATATGCCTGTCAACACCTTCAAGCAACGCCTGCACAGCGGCGAAACGCAGATTGGCCTGTGGCTGGGATTGTCCGATGCCTACTGCGCGGAACTGGCCGCCAACGCCGGCTTCGACTGGCTGTTGATCGACGGCGAACACGCCCCCAACGACCTGCGCGGCATGCTCGGCCAGCTTCAGGCCGTGGCGCCCTACCCCAGCCATCCGGTGATTCGCCCGGTCATCGGCGATACCGCACTGATCAAGCAAGTGCTCGACATCGGCGTACAGACGTTGCTGGTGCCCATGGTGGAAAGCGCCGCGCAGGCCCGGGAGCTGGTCAAAGCGATCCACTACCCGCCCAACGGTGTGCGCGGCGTCGGCAGCGCGCTGGCACGGGCTTCGCGCTGGAACAGCATCCCCGGTTACCTCGACCAGGCCGATGCGCAGATGTGCCTGCTGGTGCAGATCGAAAGCCGTGAAGGCCTGGCCAACCTGGATGCGATTGCGGCGGTAGAAGGCGTGGATGGCGTGTTTATCGGGCCGGCGGACCTCAGCGCATCCATGGGCTATCGCGGCAACCCTGGGCACCCCGAGGTGCAGGCAGCGATTGAAGACGCCATCGCCCGTATCCGCAAGGCAGGCAAGGCCGCCGGGATTCTCAGCGCTGATCAGGCGTTGGCGCGGCGTTATATCGAGTTGGGTGCCGCGTTTGTGGCGGTAGGCGTGGACACCACGGTGCTGATGCGTGGGCTGCAAAGCCTGGCGGCGGCGTTCAAGGGTTCGGCAGCACCCAGCAGCGCAGCCGGTGCAATCTACTGAGGATTATTGGGATAGAGATCAAAAAAATCCCATGCGCCCCGTGCATAGATACCGTCTTATCCAGCACCACACCCCAGCGCCCCCAACGCAGCCTCGCTTGCGCTCGACAGCTGCTACGACCCAAAGCTTGGGGGTTGCCCGGTGAGCGTCAAGACGGTATCTACGATCCGAAACGGGCGCTTGCCTGGTGAGGGTCTGCTGCACTCAGCGCTTCAGGGTTTTGAGCTCATTGAGCAACGTCAGCAGCGTCTGCAACTTCTCCTCGCCGAACCCGGCCTGCAAACGCTGATAATTGGCCTCCATACATTGGCTCATCGAAGCGAAACAGGCCTGTCCCTTCTCCGCCAACCGCACCAGCACCCGCCGCTGATCCTGCTGCGCCTTGCGCCGCTCCACCATCCCGGCGGCCTCCATGCGCACCAGCACCCCGGTCATGCTTGGCTTGAGGATGCACGCCAGCTCTGCCAGGCGATTGATCTCCAGCTCATCGTGCTGGCTCAGGATGCGAATGACCCGCCATTGCTGCTCGGTCAAACCGTGCTGGTTAAGGGAAGGACGAAAAAAACCCATGGCGGCTTCACGCGCATGGAGCAAAGTAAGGGTCAAGGACTGGCGCGGTTTGGGCATGGGCACTGGCGTCACAACTAGTTAACAGATTAACAACATTCTAGCATTGGCCATTAGTCCCCGTGTGCAGCTTTACCGCCGGGCAGGATCCATGGGTGACATTGGCAGCCACGGTCAAGACCGACGGCACACAGAATCAAGACACCTACCGCTCGGAAGGCAGTTAATACACCCCAACAGGCACAGAGCTGTTTGTCGGCTCTGCAGTGAGTTCCCCTTCACTTTTCCAGGCTGCGCCATGATCAATATCGAAACGCCGACCTACTACTCGGCAACCAAGAAATACAACCTCAGCTTCCCGACCCTTGAACAGGACGTGGAAGCCGACGTGGTAGTGATTGGTGGCGGTTTCTCCGGCATCAACACCGCCCTGGAACTCGCTGAAAAAGGCATCACCAACATTGTGGTGCTCGAAGCGCGCTACCTGGGCTTTGGCGGCACGGGCCGCAACGGCGGGCAGATCATGGCGGGGATCGGCCATGACCTGGAAAAGATCAAGCAACAAGTGGGCGACGAAGGCCTGCGCCAGATCTTTGAAATCAGCGAGCTGGGCGCCGGCATCATCAAGGACCGCATCGCCAAGTACTCGATCGACGCCGACTTCTGCCATGGCTACGGCTACATGGGTTTCAACGCCCGCCAGGAAAAAACCCTGCGCGCCTGGGAGAAAGACTTCAAGTCGATCAACACCAAGGATGAAATCCGCTTTATGGCCGGCTCCGAGGTCAAGCAGATCATTGGTTCCGACGCCTATACCAGTGCGTTGCTGCACATGGGCGGCGGGCATGTGCACTCGCTCAACCTGCTGCTGGGCGAAGCCAAGGCGTTGGCCGGCCATGGCGTGCGCATCTACGAGCACAGCCCGGCGCTGGAAGTGAGTTATGGCGAGCGCATCACCGTGCGCACCGGGCGAGGCTCGGTCAAGGCGTCCAAATTGCTGTGGGCCTGTGACAGTTTCCTCAACAAACTCGAACCCGAGCTGCACAAGACCACCGTCAACACCTATGCCTTCCAGTTGATGACCGAACCGCTGTCGGACGAAATGATCCAGCGCATCAGCCCGATACGCGGCGCCTACAGCGACATTCGCCCGGTCATCGACTACTACCGCGTCACCAACGAAAACCGCCTGCTGTTTGGTGCCGCCACGCCGTTTGTCGAGCATATCCCCCTGGACCTCAAGGCCTGGAACCGCAACCTGATGCTGAAGATTTTCCCGTACCTCAAGGACGTGAAGATCGACCTGGCCTGGGGCGGCCCCATGGCCACCGGGGCCAATCTGTTTCCGCAGATCGGCACCCTCAGCGGCCGCCCGAACGCCTTCTACGTGCAGGGTTACGCCGGCTTTGGCGTCACGCCCAGCCACATCATCTGCAAGGTCTTGGCCGAAGGCATGAGCGAGGGCTCATCGCGCTACGACCTGATCAGCTCGGTCAAACATGCGCAGATCCTGGGCAAGGACCATATCCGCCCGCTGCTGCTGACCGCCGGCAAAAGCCTTCATCAACTGTCGGGTTACTTCAACGGTCGTCGTTGATGCCCACCGTTTTATTCTCAGGAGAACTGCCATGCCCATTACCACGCTCAAGAAAGACATCCAATTATCCGACCTCGATGCCTGGGGCACTGTTGCCGACCTCGGCTCCGAAATCCTTGAAGGTGAAGTCAACGCCTTCGGCAAAATGACTTTTGGCGCACCGACCGACCCGGTCAGCAGTGCCTATTTCGGCACCACCCAAGGCAAGTTCCGCATGGTCTATCCGTTCGCGGAACAGGCCACCGTGGTCACCGGCGAAGTGGTGTTGACTGATGAAAGCACCGGCCAGAGCACCCGCTACAAGGCCGGCGACAGCTGGTTCGTGACCAAGGGCACGCCGGTGCTGTGGGAGGTTGTGAGCGAGAGTTTTGTGAAGCATTATTTCGCAGTTGTCTGATGGTTCTGGCTGCCGGCTTCGGTCGGCAGCGTTTTCTCCGGCGCAGGTGACCGACCATGCACGCCATCCCCGCTCAGGAAGTCGCCGGCCATTGCCTGCAGGCGTTCACCCAGCTCGTGCCCGCCAGCCAGGCGGCGTTCTATTGTGTCGACCGCCAGCTCCAAGCCCGCGACTTCCGGTTGCACGGCATGAGTGGCGAGATGCACCGCGACTACCTGGACAACTACCGGCAGTTCGACCCGTTGCAACCGCGCAATTGCCTGTCCACCGGGCTGGCCGTGGTCCCGCTGGGTCTGGCCATGGCCCGGCAACCCCTGCGCGACAGCCGCCGCTATCGGGACTTTCTGGCGCGTTACGGAGTGGTCGACGTGGTGGAAATTGTCGCCCATCGTGCAGACCAGCCTCAGGCCGCCATCTCGTTACTGCGCACCGCCGCACAAGGCGCCTTTACCCCCGACCAATTGGCGCAATTGAATGCCTTGCAGGCCTTGCTGCAAATGGCGGTGGCCAACATGCAGCCCTGTGACGATGCATTGGGCGCCTTCACCCCCAAAGAGCGGCAGATCGCGTGGTTATTGCGTCAAGGCGCAAGCAACAAGCAACTGGCGCTGGAACTGGACATCGGCCTGCCCACCATCAAGACCCACCTGATCCATCTGTTCCGCAAGGCGGGCGTGAGCAACCGCACCGAACTGGTGGCAGCGCTGTTTCTGTAGCGGGCTCAACCATTCGGTTGATAGGCGGGCGCGCTGCTCCACCCCATGCTCCGGGTTGTCCATCCAACCCACCGGAGCCATGCAATGACTACCCCATCCGACTGGATCACCGTAGGCGCCCTCGCCGACGGTTTTGCCCCTGACGCGTTCATCCTGCCCAACCTCGCCGACCTCAACGGCAAGACGCTCACCCTGCACTTCGCCAATGGCTGGCAGATCGAGCACCGCTTCGAGACCGAAGCGCTGCACTGGCATGCCGCCGATGGACATTCCAGCGGTTCGGCCGCCTACCGCGCCACGTCGGTGCGACCGGGGCTGTACCTGGTCGACTTCATCAAGCACGAAGCCGGCCAGGCGTGGTCGATCAGCCTGGTGCTGGACACCGCCACGGCGTCGTTCACCGCCGTGATCGGCCGCATGCCGCGCCGCGAGCAGACTGAAGAAGGCCTCTACAGCCGCGCCCTGGCCGGCAAGGCGTTGACCTCGGTGGAGGTGGACTTCCTGCACGGCAGCCTGGATCAACCCTGGCAGCCCGGAATCTGCCCTCACGCGCCAACCCAGGAACTGACCGGTTTGCGCAATCTGTATCGCTACAGCCCCAGCGAAGTCTACGAGCACATCTACTTGAACGATCAGTTCTACGCCTGGCAATGCATCAAGGGCGTTGAGCAAGGCCTGTGCGATACCGACCGCTGCCACTACTACAAAATCGCCGACGAGCTGTACCTGTTTGTCTGGCGCGAAAAAATCATCCCGACCCTGGGCCTGGTCTTGATCGACCTGCAACAGCACCGCAGCGACGGCAAGATCTTCGGTTATGCCGATGGGTCCTTCGCTGAGCTGTCGAACTTTCCGGTCAGTTCCTACTGCCAAGTGCTCAACCGCACGGAGTATCCCGATGCCTGATCCACGCACTGTCGTCATCACCGGCGCAGGCACCGGCATCGGCGCCGCCTGCGCCCGGTTGTACGCCGCCGAGGGGGCCAACCTGGTCCTGATCGGCCGGCGTCGCGAGCCGTTGGAGCAGGTGGCCGGGCAAACCGGTGGCCTGGTCCTGGTCGGCGACGCGGCCTGCCCCGACACCTGGGAAGGGTTTATCGCACACATTCGCACGCGCTATGGGCGACTCGACGTGCTGCTGGCGTGTGCCGGTGGGCACGGCGTCGGCAGCGCCAGCCAAACCAGCCCGTCCACCTGGGAAGCCGCCTTGCGCAGCAACCTGGACAGCGCGTTCTACAGCGCCCGCGCCTGCCTGCCGCTGCTGATCGAAAGCGCCGGCAATATCGTGCTGCTCGGTTCCATCGCCGCCCTGGCCGCCGGGCCTGAAGTCTGCGGCTACACGACCGCCAAGCATGCGCTGCTCGGGCTTAACCGCTCACTGGCACGGGACTACGGGCCACGCGGGGTGCGGGTGAACGTGGTGTGCCCAGGTTGGGTGACCACGCCGATGGCCGATCAGGAGATGCAGCCGTTGATGGACTTTTACGGTGACACCTTGCCGCAAGCCTATGCCCGCGTCTGCGCCGACGTGCCGTTGCGCCGCCCTGCCAGCGCCGACGAAATCGCCAAGGTGTGCCGCTTCCTCGCCAGCCCCGACGCCTCAATCATCACCGGCGCAAGCGTGGTTGCGGACGGCGGTTCGAGCATCGTCGACGTACCGACGCTGGCCTATGCCCATCTGGAGACTGCCCATGCCTGAAGACTTGAATTTCAGCGGCAAAACCGTGCTGGTCACCGGCGGCGCCCAAGGCATCGGCCAGGCTATCGTCGAGGCATTCGCCTGGCGCGGCGCGCGGGTGATGATCGCCGACCTGCGCCTGGCGCAAGCCCAGGCACTGGCCGAAGACTTGTGCGGGCGGGGCTGCCGGGTCGAAGCCATGGAACTTGATCTGGTGAATACCACCGCCGTGTTCGACGCCCTCAAGACCATAGACCAGGACTGGGGCCGCCTGGATATCCTGGTGCACAACGCCGGCTATTTCCCCTTGACCCCCTTCGCCCAGATCACCCCCGCCGTGCTGGAACGCACACTCGCGGTCAACCTCTCGGCGCTGTTCTGGCTGACCCAGGCCGCCTTGCCGATGTTCCAGCGCCAAGGCGGCGGCTGCGTGCTGGTCACCTCATCGGTCACCGGGCCACGGGTAGCCTATCCGGGTCTCAGTCACTACGCGGCGTCAAAGGCCGGGGTCAACGGGTTTATCCGCAGCGCGGCGCTGGAACTGGCCGGCGACGGGGTGCGGGTCAACGGTGTAGAGCCTGGGATGATTGCCACACCGGCCATGGGCAACCTGGGCGATGGCCAAGTCAACGCCGACATCGCCAGCCGCGTGCCGCTCGGACGGCTCGGTGCCGCTGAGGATATTGCCGGGGCGATGCTGTTCCTGGCGTCCGACCTGGCGGCTTACATCACCGGGCAGACCATCGTGGTGGATGGCGGATCGACGTTGCCCGAGGTGAAATAACCTCTGCCGGATCAACTGTGGGAGGCCCCACTACCTCTTCGACGTAGCGCTGTCGCGCAGCAAACTGGGCGCACCTACGAAATCTGCGGCTCAATAAGTCGGCTTCACGCGATTTGAGTGTGGGAGGGGGCTTGCCCCCGATGGCGATGGGTCTGAGTACATATCCGTTGTTTAGGTAACGGCCGCCTAGGGTTCCGCTTTTACAGCGGCTCACTTTTGGAAGAGCCCAAAAGTAAGCAAAAGGCTCTCGCCCCACCACTCGGTGCCTCGCCTAGGCTCGGCATGCCCGAACGCAGGCTTTGGAGCCGACCGGTATTTCATGCCAGTCACCATTCAAAATGTAGGAAGCCCCACTACCTTTTCGACGTAGCGCTGTCGCGCAGCAAACTGGTGGCGCCTACAAAATCTCAGTTTTAGAGGTGTTTTTTAACTCTTTAAAATCAGTAACTTATTTTATGTTTGATAAGAGAGGGCTTGCTCCCTCCCACATTTTGATCATGGTGTGTCCGTGTAATAGCGCTCGGCCCTTTCCAGCATCGACAGTGAATCACCGAACACCCGCGACAACGCCGCCAGCCGTCTGACGTAGCCCTCGGCCGTCGAATAGATCAACTCCACATGCAGGCTGTCGACGATGCCCAGGTAGGCGTCGCCAAACACCTCGAGCGCCTCCGGCTGTAGCGTGCTGTATCGACCTTGCGCCGCCGCCTGAAAGTCTTGGCGTATGCAGGCCAGGTAACCCTCAAACCCTGCGGTGATGACGCTGCGAATCTGCGCCGGCGGAAAGTACGCCGTGCGCAACAGAAAGCGCAGGTGCGCCGAGCCTTCGTAGCGTCCGATCAAGCGTTCAAGGTGCACGTGCCCCGGCATCCCCGAGTGTCCCGCCTCCTCCTTGAAACAGCCTGCGATGTGCTGATGCTCATGGTCCAGGGCAATCTGGAAGACCGTCTGGAACAGGACGTCCTTGCTCACAAAATGCGCATACAACGAGGCCTTGCGCATGCCCGCCCCGGCCGCGATTTCACTCAGCGACGAGGCGTCGTAGCCGTGGTCGGCGAAGTGTTCGACCGCCACCGCACAAATCTTACTGGCCGACAGGCTGAGCGCTTTCATTGATCGACCGATAACCTAAGCCGCGCCGACCGCTTGTTGCAGGTGGGTCGAACGAAAGTCCTTGGGCGACAGCTCGAATTGCTTCTTGAACGAGCGACTGAAGTGCGCCGAATCGGTGAAGCCCCACTTGTAGGCAATCGAGGTGATCGACTCGCTCTTGAGAAATGGGTTGGTCAGGTCGTCCGCGCTGCGCTTGAGCCGCGCCCGCTGGATGTAGCGGCAGACGCTGTCGTCCTGCTCTTCAAACAGGCGATACAAGTGTCGTACCGAGATGTTCAGCCGATTCGCCAGGCCCACCGGGCTCAAGCCCGGTTGGGTCAGGGACTCATCGATGACTTTCTGCACATAACTGCGCAGGTTGCTGCCTTGCAATGAAGCGGCGCTGTCACCCTGGGTGTTATCCACGTCAAACGCCGAACCCAGCAAGGACACAAACGCCGCCTGCAATGCCTGGGCCTCTTCCATCGAATCCTGACCCTCCAGCCCTTCCCGGCACAGTTGGTCCATCAGCACATGGAGCATCCGCCCACAGGCCTTGCTCGACGAGATCTTGCCGAAGGTTTTCGAGGCGTTGCCCAGTTGCTTGCAGACTTCGTTGCGCGAGAGGGACAGCGACGCGTGTTCGATCAGGCCAAACGGGCTGATCTCGATTGAGCCGGTGGAATCCATCAGCAGCATGTCACCTGGAGCCAACTGGATCACTTCGTCGTTCTGGGTGATCTGGCAATAGCCGCTGCGCTGGCTGACGAGGAAGCAATGCTGGTCGTTGTCGTGATCGGGGTTGGCCCGTACGCGCTTGATCAGGCCGGCATTGGTACGCAGGGAAGCCAATGACAGGCAGCCCCGAGAGAGCGTCGACACCTCGCCGATGAACAGCGAACGGTTGAAGGCCAGTTCAGTGTCGAAATGGCCGCAGGCCGCTCGCAAATCCTGAGTCCAGGTGTCCAATCCAGGGTGCGCAGATTGATAGGTGCTCATGGCAACTCCACAGTGGCTTCTTGTTTTTGTCGGCCAATAGTTAACATGTTATCTATATAGGCGCAACAACTACGTAATGCCGTCTGTAGAAGCAGTAATGATGCCAAGTAACCAAAAATCAGAACGCGCCCAGTGCCCGCTTCAATCCCGTCAGAACATCGAACAAAGCCCCTCGCTGCGCGCCGCTCAAGGCGATGTAGCGACGAAACGCAGGCATCCGATTGACCACCTCGCTGCCTCCCATGTGTTCAAGCCGTACCTGCCACTGCTGACCGTCCAGTTCGATGCGCAGGCGCTTGAAATCCAGCGCCATCAACGCGTGATGCAGTGCCTGATCCTGCGTCAACGCAACTTCCAGCCTAGGCAGCAAGGTCGGCGCGCCCGCCCGTTGCCGAAACCCCAGCCCCGTGCGCCGAATCGACCCGCGGTGGTGCAGCTCAAAGCGTGCATTGCCCTGCTCTGAGGCGGGCACCTTGATCACGAATTCAGTCATGACCAGGTGCATCAGCAACTGCGATTCAGTGCGCTCGCCTACCGCCACTTGCAGGTCGCTATCACCCAAGCCGAACACCGCGCCAGTGGGTCCCGTCGAGGTGAAACCCGCCAGGCCAAGGTTGCGTCGCAGGTACTCAAGCGTGACGCCGGGCCGATACCCGGCAGGGGCGCGTTGGGCACTGAACAGCTCAGACAGCTTTTGCAGCATGCTCGATATACCCGTGGTGAGGGTTGCCAGGCTCATGGGAAAACTCCTTGGCCAGCACGTCTTCTACCGACGCCGGCTTGAATGGATTGACCTTCTGCACCACCAATGTCCAGAACAGCGCATAGGTCGCGGTGATCCCGAGCATCACGCCAAACGGCACATAGATGTCGGCGGGATTCATGCCCGGTGGGGTGATGAACCACATGCCCAGCAAGATGCCGACGCTGGACAGGATCTGCGGCAACGGGAAGAACGGTGAACGATAGGCCCGTGGCAGATCAGGACGACGAATGCGCAGGATCACCACCGACAGCGTCACCAGCAGGTAAGAGAAACTCCACGCACACACCGCCGCCAGCACCAGGTGCATGATGTTGTCGGTATTGCCGCCCAGCCACAGCGCATACAGGCACGGGATCAGCATCGCCACCAGGATGCACACCAGCGGCGTCTTGAAGCGCGGGTGCAGGTAGGTGAACACCTTGGGCAATGCACCGTCCACGGCCATGCCGTAGAGAATCCGCGGCACGCCGGCCATCAGTGTGTTGATGGTGGCGGCACCGGCAAACAGAAAACCGATCCCCAGCCACAGCGGCCCGACCTGCCCCATGACCTGCTCGGCAAACCGGGGAATCGCCATCGGCGTGTCGAGCAGGTGCACGCCCGAGGCCGCGTCCAGCAGCACGTTTTCGACTTGGCGCTTCATCGCCGCGCCATAGATGAACATGCAGGTGGCCACGCTCAGCAAGCCCAGAATCATCGCCTTGGGCATCACCTTGGCCGAGTTGCGCAGGTCCGGGGCCAACGGTGTGACGAACTCACAGCCGACAAACATGAACATCGCCATGCCCACCAGCGACAAAATAGTGATCAGGTCAGTGCCCACCAGCGACACGCCGAACCAGCCCTCCAGTTGCACCGCCGGTGCCGCAATCAGGCCCATCACGCCAAACACCATCAGCGTGGTCCACATGCCGAAGGTCAGGATGATCTCGGCCCGGCCAAAGGCGCTGACCCCGAAGGCATTGAGGATGCCGAACACCACGACGAACCCGACTCCCAGCAACCAGGAGCCGCCGGCCGATTCCGCCAGGGTATTGAGGTGCTCGAAGTTCACCAGGGCCATGACCCCGGACAGAATGGTCTCGGCGGTGCCGGCGAACACATGCACGATCAGGTACGCGGACAAGGTGCCGGTGATCGCAAAGAAACGCCCCATGCCGCAATTGATGTAGTCGTAGACCGAACCGGTGGTCGGCAGGATCGAGGCGGCCTCGGCAAAGGTGGTCGCCTGGGCCAGCATCATCACCACCGCGATCAACATCGCCACCGCAAAGGCGCTGCCGCCGATCCCGAAACCCATGGTTGCGGTAAGAATCACCGGGCTGGCCATGATCAGGCCAATGGTGCTGGCCAGCGCGGTCGGAAAGCCGACGCTGCCTCGTTTCAAATGCTGTGTGAGCCGGTCATTGATCGACATGGTGCGGATCCTCGAAAGCGGATTTCTTAGTGGATGCATCGAGCCGTACAAGGAGCCGGCGATAACGCCCTCCCCAGCCAGTCCCTGATCGAAACGGCATCGAGCAAAATCACTGTGCGCCCAGGACGGGCCAAACGTCTTGCCCATGTCTGCCGCCACTTTTGTTGCTGCCTGCCAGCGCCTGCGGCTGGGCTGCCCCAAGGCGACCCTGCTGGAAAGCCTCACGGTCGTGCCCGCTTTCTAGTGTTTGTGCTGATGCAACATCGTCTGAATCTGATGGGTCGCCTGGCGGGTGTTTTCCGCCAGCTTGCGCACCTCATCGGCCACCACTGAAAACCCACGGCCGACCTCACCCGCCCGCGCCGCTTCAATGGCAGCGTTCAAGGCCAGCAGGTTGGTCTGGTCGGCGATGCCCTTGATCACACTCACCACGGTGGCAATCTGGCCGTAGGTTGCCTGATTGTGCTCCAGCAACTGCTGATGGGTGGTCTTGGCCGACTGTTCATCACTGATGTCGCGCACCGCGCCGATTACCCGCGTCAACTGTCCCTGGGCATCACGCACCGCCCGCCCGCGCTCGCGACACCAGATGTAGCCACGGCTCTTGTGGCGCATCCGGTATTCGAATACATACTCGCCGCTGCCGTGGGACGCGAGGATTTCCCGGTCGAAGATCGCCATGATCTTGGGTAAATCATCGGGATGGGTGACGCTCACCTGAGCGTCCCAGCCATCGGGCAGCTCATGGGGAGCATAGCCCAGCAGCAGGCGAAACTGACTGAAAATCCGCATCTGGCTGCCGGGGTTCTGCACGTCACCGTTGACCACGGTGATGTCCCAGCAGCCTTCAGTCATGGTGGAGAGCAGCAGCTCCCAGATCTGCGTTTCCTGTTGATGCTGATCGCAAAGCCGCCGGTATTGGTGCACCTCGGCGTCCAATGCCCCCTCACGCTGGCGGGCCTGCTCCAGTTGTTGTCGAAGGGTTTGAAGGGCCTGTTCGCTGATTGCCTGCCGGGCGGCCTGGTCCCTGGCGGCGGCCTCGGCGAGCAGCCGTTGGTGGTCTGCCTGTGCACGCTGTTGAGCGAGCTGTTGCCTGAGAGACTCCGCCAGGTCCTGCATCGGCTTTTTTTTCTTGAAGAACATCGGTCTGTCCTTTGCGCATCGAGTCTAAACCCTGGATCTGATCGCAAACCGACAGTGATTGCTTGTACGAGCCTGCAAGGGGGCTTGCGCCTGGCTGCCACACACGATGCGGGAGGGGGCTTGCCCCCGATGGTGGCGTGTCAGGCAACCTATGCATTCGCTGACCCACTGCAATCGGGGGCAAGCCCCCTCCCACATTTGACCGGCTGTGTCTGCAGGACCGGTGAACTGCTCACCCGCTCATCAGCACTGGCTGATCAACTGCTTGAGCACCGTCTTGAAGGTTTCGATCTGGTCCTGGCTGAACTCGGCAAACACCTTCTCCTGCTGCTCCCGTGCAATCGCCCACAGGTCTTCGGTCTGCTCGACGCCGGCAGCGGTGAGGCGTACGCCGTGTTCATCGTCGTCCACCAAGCCCTTGCGCTTGAGGTTCGCCACCGCATCCTCAATCTCCCGCACCGGCATCGCCACTTCCCGCAACAGCTCGCTGGGGCTTAGTCTGGCATCATTCTCCAGCACCATCAGCATCCGCGCCTCGTTGGTGCGCAGGCCGGTAGACAGCTGCCGGGGCTGGTAGCTGGATTGGTAGGCGCGCACCGCCTGGGTCATCAGGTAGTACAGGTTGTGGCGCAGTCGCCCTTGGAAATGGCTGCTCGGCGGTTGGCTTTCATCACGCCTGGTCATGCGCGTATGGGGCAGGACCATCGAGTACGCACCCTGATGGTAAAGCAGCGGCGCGCGACCGAAATCGTCGAAGGCCACCACCTTGCCGATCATGATCCAGTGATCACCGCCATCCACTTGCTGATAGTTCTCGCAGTGAAACCGCGCCGAACAATCGGCGAACACCGGTGCGCCGCCCGCCCCTGGTTCGTACGCGATCTCGGCGAAACGATCGTCCTTGGGCCGCGCAAAATTGTTCGACAGGTCAATCTGGTCCGCCGCCAGCACGTTGACCGCAAAATGGCTGGCCTGCTCGAATACCTCATGGCTGTTGGAGCGTTTGTCGAGGCTCCACAGCACCAGCGGCGGGTCGAGAGACACCGAGTTGAAACTGTTGGCGGTAACACCCACCTGGCGCCCGTTAGAGTCGGCGGCGGTGACCACGGTGACGCCCGTGGCGAAGTTGCCCAGGGCGCGACGAAAGGCCCGTGGGTCGAAGGTCGATTCAGACATGCAAGACTCCCGGGCTGCGTCAGGCGCAGCCCTGATTGTTGTTATCAAAAACGGCTTCAGATCATGCTCGGATCGGGCTCCAGGCCCATCAGCTCGCGGCCGAGGATCTGCGCGCAGACATCGTAGTCGGTGTAGGCATGGGCGCCGGTCATGTGCGAATCGCGGAACAGGCGCTGCATCTCATTGTGTTCGAACCAGGCATTGCCGCCGGCGGCTTCGAACAGGCGGTCCACCGCCTGGATGCACATCTTGGTGGCATACGCCTGGTTGGTGCGCCAGAACGCCAGGGTTTCGCGGCTGGGGTAGCGTTGCTGTTCACTGTGCTCGGCATGTTCGGCCCAGGTCTTTTCCAGAAACGCCCGCGCAGCGCCGACCTGGTGCGTCGACTCGGCCAGCCGCATTAACGCCGGAGTCGCCGCACCGACCGCAGCACCCGTATAGGCACGCACCCGCGTCCTGGTCTTTTCGCGGAACACCTCCAGCATGCGCTCGGCGACGCCCAGGCTCACGGTGGAAAAACCGCTGGCGAAATACGGACGGTACGGCGAGTAGAACACCTTGCTGTCGGGGTACAAGCCGAAGCCTGCGGACTTGCCCTCCATCATGTCCTTGGCCTTCTGGATGCGGTGCTCCGGCACGAAGGCCTTGTCGATGATCAGGGTCTTGGTGCCGCTGCCTTTCATGCCCGCCGCAAACCAGTCGTCACGGATCTGATAGTCGCTGCGCGGCAGTACCGCAAAGCAGTAATCCTGAGTGCCTTCGGCATTGGGCCGACGGAACCCGACAATCGCCCATTCAGCGTGGTCGCAGCCGCTGCTCCAGCCCATCTCACCGCTGAACAACACACCGCCCTCGACCGCCTCGGTACGCCCGAACGGCGCGATACTGCTGCTGGCCGTGGCATTCGGGTCGTCGCCCCAGACTTCCTGCTGCAACTGGGCCGAAAACAGGGCCAATTGATGACTGTGGGTGCACAGCAAGCTCATGGCCCAAGCCGTACTGGCGCAGGCACCGGCGAGCAACGCAATACAGTCGGCAAACTGTGGCAGCGACAACTCCATGCCACCGAACGCCTTGGGCTGGAATGCACGGTGCAGGCCGATGCCTTTGAGCAGCGCAATATTCTCGGCAGGCACCTTGCGGTCCTGCTCGGCCTGGAAGGCATTGGCGGCGATGGTCGGCAACACGGACTTGAGGTCTTCAAGGAGCGGGTTTGGCTTTTTCATGGATGGCCCTGCTTATTATTGGATGTCCGGGCAACCCCGTGAAGCGAGGCGTGGCGCCGGATGCAGGGCCAGTATGGAGCGCGGGTTGCTGGCCGAACATGCACCTTCCAGAGTCAAGATTGTACTTTTCACAGGGCTGGCAGCCACAGACATAGCGCTCGGCAGGCACAGTCAAGCCGGGCACTCCCGTGAGGATTAACCTCGGGGCTTTCTTTGTTCGCGATCAGGAAAACCCCATGAGCGATATTTCACTGCTGCCTCAGGTCGACGCCTTCCTCGCTCGACAACACGCGCTGTTTATCGACGGTGGCTCTGTGCAAAGCCACTCCAGCGGCACGCTGGACGTGATCAACCCGGCCACCGGCCAGGTCATCGCCCAGGTCGCCGACGCCGACCCGGCCGATGTCGATGCGGCTGTAGATTCGGCGCGTCGTGGCTTCAAGCAGTGGTCCCAGGTGGCACCGGCCGTGCGCGGCAATGTGCTGCTTAAACTGGCCGACCTGCTGGAGCGACACCGCGAAGAACTGGCGCAGATCGAAACCTGCCAATCGGGCAAGATCATCCAGATTTCCCGCGCATTCGAAGTCGATCAGGCCGCGCATTTTTTGCGTTACTACGCCGGCTGGGCCACCAAAATCAGCGGCCAGACCATCACCCCGTCGCTGCCCTCCTTCGCTGGCGAACGCTACACCGCGTTCACCCTGCGTGAGCCGGTCGGGGTGGTGGTCGGCATCGTGCCGTGGAATTTTTCGACCATGATCGCCATCTGGAAGCTCGCCTCGGCGCTGGTGACCGGTTGCAGCATCATCATCAAGCCCAGCGAGTTCACGCCGCTGACCATCCTGCGCATTGCCGAACTGGCGATTGAAGCCGGCCTGCCTGCCGGTGTGTTGAACGTACTGACCGGTGGCGGCCTGGTGGGCAAAGCCCTGATCGAACACCCTGGCACCAACAAAGTGTCATTCACCGGCTCCGTGCCGACCGGGATCGCCGTGGGCCAGAGCGCCATGGGCGCCGGACTGACGCGCACCACCCTGGAACTGGGCGGAAAAAACTCGGCCGGGTTCCTGCGCGATGTGGATCTGGACAAGGCCGTCAACGGCATCATCGAGGCGGGTTTCCTGCATTCCGGGCAGATCTGCGCCGCCGCCGAGCGCTTCTTTGTGCATCGTTCACAGATCGAAGCGGTCATGGACTCACTGGCCAAACGCCTGAGCACCCTGAACATCGGTTCGCCCCTGGACGAACGCACCGAATTCGGCCCGGTTACCAACCGCCAGCATCAACTCAAGCTCGGCGAGTTCTTCGCCAAGGCCCGCGCCGAAAACAACACCATCATTCACGGCGGCCACCTGATCGACCGTCCGGGCTGTTATGTCGAGCCAACGATCATCCTCGCCAACACCGTCAACGACACCTTGCTCAACGAGGAGACCTTCGGCCCGATCGCCACATTCTTCCCCTACGACAGCGAAGAGGAGTTGCTGGCCTTGATGAACAACACGCCCTACGGCTTGAGCGCCAGCCTCTGGACCAACGACCTGGGCAAGGCCCTGCGCATGGTGCCTGCCATCGAAGCCGGTACGGTGTGGGTAAACATGCACACGATGCTGGACCCGGCGGTGCCGTTTGGCGGCAATAAATCCTCGGGGATAGGCCGGGAGTTCGGCAGCGCATTCATTGAGGATTACACCGAGCTGAAATCGGTGATGATTCGATACTGAGCCCGACCGCGACATTTTTCGATTTTCTTGTGACGGCCTTACGGTTCTGGCAATCAAACAACGCTAGGGTATTTGCTGTCGCACATAGGGAATTGACAGATGTTCATTGGACGACTCGCCGAACTGACCGGTTGCACCCCAAAAGCCATTCGACTGTATGAGCAAATGGGCCTGATCAACGAGCCAGAGCGTGAGGGGCGGTATCGCCTCTACAACGCTCATCACCTGGAAATCGTCCATCTCATCCGCAAGGCGCAGCGCGCGGGGTTCAGGCTGGCCGAGATGAACCCGCTGATTGCCGCGAAAAACAAGTTGAAGTCCTTTCCGCTGGCGTTGGCCAACCAGGCCGTCGACGACAAGCGCCGGCAGGTCCAGGAGCGGATCGCCGAGTTGCAGGCGCTTGATCTTCACTTGATTGAACTCAAAAGCGAGATGAACTCACTGTTTGCGCCGCGCCCTGCGGCGGGTTTTCATAAGGCTGATGCGCTTGTCTGTACAGGTAAGCAAACGCTTGCTGCAAAGCCACCTCAGGCGTCCGTGGGTTGAAACCCAATTCGTTTTTTGCCTTGGTGATGTCGTATTCCTGCGCCACGTTGTGAAACAGCCGCACCTGGCTCAACAGCAACTGGGCGGGTTTGCCCGTCCACTGCGCCCAGCGTTCCTGCAGCCAGGCTACGCCCAGCAGCAGCCAGCGTGGCGCTGAAACGGGTTGGCGATACCCTGGCGTGTGGGTGTTGGCGGCTGCGATCAAATCACTGAGCGGCGACGAGCGCAGATTGGCCAGGATGTAGCGCTGCCCGGCCCGGCCCTTTTCAGCGGCACGTATCATCCCGTCGGCCACGTCACGCACGTCCACGAAGTTGAAGCGAAACCCAGGGTCAAAAGGCAACTGCCGCTGCCGGACCGATTGAAGAAATCCCATGGTATCCGTGAGGTAGCCGGCATTGGGGCCCACCATGGCCGAAGGCAATACCGACACCATGTTCAAGCCCAGCGTCTCGGCGCACTCCCAAGCTGCCTGCTCGGAGAGAATCTTCGACTTGTAGTACGCGTTGTCGCGTTCCGTATTCCAGTGCGTCTCATCCAACGCCGTCCCATCATGCCCGACGGCGGCCACCGAACTGACGTAGACCACACGCTTCACACCCGCACTTGCAGCGGCTTGCAGCACACACCGCGTGCCCTGGATATTGGGCTCGACAATCTCGGCCTCGGGATGGCGAGCCCAGTGCTTGAACACGGCGGCCACTTGAAACAGCACATCTACCCCGTCCAGCGCCTTGTCCAAGGCTGCACTGTCCTGCAACTCGGCGTACACCAACTCGCAGTCCAGCCCGGCAAAGGGTGTGAAGTTACAGATATCACGCACGCCGGCCCTGACCCGATAGCCCTGGTCGAGCAGCGTCCGCACCAGCGTATTGCCCAGATGGCCGTTGGCACCCGTCACCAGACATAAACCTTTCACAGGAACTCCTTGTTGGCAGCGCGCCAGAATGTGCGCCTGGAAAAAGCATACAAGGTGTCCCATGGGACAGAGTCAAGCATGTCCGGCCCTGGCTCCGTCTGCATCCACCGCTGCACCGGCCATCAAAAATGTGCAGAATTGCTCGCCGCGTCCCTCCATGATCGGGCTATGATCGGCCGATATGAACCGGACGCCCGATGCCCCATGCCCGTAGACCTGCAAGCTCTGTACCCCAAACTGATCCACCTGATGCTGGATACGGTGTTTGTCGTCGACAGTGATAACCAGATTGTCTTCGTGAGCGATGGCTGTGAGGCCCTGCTCGGCTACGGCGCCGAAGAGCTGGCGGGCACGTTGATCACCCAGTACATGCACCCGCAAGACCTGGCACGTACGCGGGCCTCGATTGTCCGGGTCATGAATGGCAAACCCCATGTCGACTTTCGCAACCGGTATATCCGCAAGGATGGCAGCGTCGTGCACATCCTGTGGGCGGCGTTCTGGTCCCAGGAAGTCGGCGCGCGGATCGGGGTCGCACGGGACGTGACGGCGCTTACCCAGGCTGAAGAAGAATTACGCTTCCTTGCCCATCATGATCCGCTGACGGCGCTGACCAACCGGTCGCTGTTCAATGATCGACTGGACGGCGCCCTGCTGGCCGCACGGTCTCACAACAGTTCCCTGGCACTGCTGTTTCTGGACATCAATGACTTCAAGGGCATCAATGACGTGCATGGCCATGCCATGGGCGACCGCGTGCTGTGTGTGATTGCCCGCCGGTTGGAACGCTGCGTCCGCGAGGGCGACCTGGTGGCCCGGATGGGCGGGGATGAATTCACCGTGCTGTTGGCGGATGCGCCGTCGCGGGACGCGATTGGCGCAAAGGTGGCGCAGATCCTCGCGGTCATGGCCGAGCCGCTGGGCGCCGAGTTTGGCGGGGTAAAGATGCCGTCCTGCAGTATCGGCGTGGCGCTCTATCCGGCGGACGGAGAAGACGCCGATACCCTGCTCAGCCATGCCGACGGTGATATGTACCGGATCAAAAGACACCGGTTTGCCGCTGAGTGACAAGGGGCATTGAGGCGGCTGGGCCTTGTAAACGACCCATCGCCAACAACATCTCGCAATTTGCGAAAGAAAGCACATCATTACGCAATCAGTGGTACGACAACATTCAAATCACATGATAGTATTTCTCATGCAGCGGACGTTCGATTCGCTGCACCAGTGGCAAGGACGTCCGCTCGAGAAACGCGCATGCCTGTGCGCGTTCAAATACTCAAGTTAATCAAGGATCTGATTACTCATGACAAAACCCTCAACTTTCACTGCCTGCAAACTGGCCAGCGCTGTTGTCGGCGCCCTGCTTTTTTCCAGCGTTCCAGCCCACGCAGCGGACATTTGGCTGGATTCGGCCACGACTGGCTGGGCCACTCAGAACGGCGGGACCAAGGGTGGTTCCCGTGCAGCAGCGAATAACATCTACACGGCAAAAAACGCCGCCGAACTGAAAACTGCACTGAAGGCTTCGGTGGGTGCCAATGGCCGAATCATCAAGATCACCGGCATCATCGACGTCAGCGAAGGCAAAGCTTATACGACGACTGCCGATATGAAGGTACGTGGTCGCCTGGATATTCCCGGTAAAACCACCATCGTCGGCACCACCAGCAATGCCGAAATCCGCGAGGGTTTCTTCTATGCCAAGGAAAACGACGTCATCATCCGCAACATCACCATCGAAAACCCGTGGGACCCTGAGCCGATCTGGGACAAGGACGATGGCAGCGCGGGCAACTGGAACTCCGAGTACGACGGCCTGACCATCGAAGGCGCCAACAACGTATGGGTCGATCACGTGACCTTCACCGACGGCCGCCGCACCGATGACCAGAACGGCAGCGCCAATGGCCGTCCGAAGCAGCATCACGACGGTGCGCTGGACGTCAAGAACGGCGCCAACTACGTGACCATTTCGTATTCGGCGTTCAAGTCCCACGAGAAGAACAACCTGATCGGTTCCAGCGATTCACGCACCACCGATGACGGCAAGCTCAAGGTCACCATCCACAACACGCTGTTCGAGAACATCTCGGCCCGTGCGCCGCGCGTGCGTTTCGGCCAGGTGCATCTGTACAACAACTACCACGTGGGCAGCACCAGCCATAAGGTCTACCCGTTCTCGTACGCCCATGGCGTGGGCAAGAACTCGAAGATCTTCTCCGAGCGTAACGCCTTCGAAATCAGTGGTATCAGCGGTTGCGACAAGATCGCCGGCGATTACGGTGGCAGTGTCTACCGTGACAGCGGCTCGACCCTCAACGGCAGTGCTCTGAGCTGCTCGTGGAGTTCGAGCATCGGCTGGACCCCGCCGTACAGCTACACCCCGCTGGCCGCCGACAAGGTCGCCGCCGACGTCAAGGCCAAGGCCGGCGCCGGTAAGCTCTAACTGACGGAGCAACGTCAGTGAAAGGAAAGCCCTCGGTGACGAGGGCTTTTTTGTGCGTGCGCCTACTGCACCAATTGGTTGATCTCGATGATCGGCAACAACACGGCCAGCACGATCACCAGCACCACCGCGCCCATGACCACGATCATCAATGGCTCAAGCAGTGCGGTCATGCCCATCGCCCGGCGCTCGATATCGCGGGACAACGTTTGCGCTGCGCGATCCAGCATCGGCGGCAGCGAGCCGGTCTTCTCGCCGCTGGCAATCAGGTGGATCAGCAATGGCGGGAACACTTTCTCCACCGCCAGCGCCGTGGCCAGGCTGACCCCTTCACGCACTTTGGCAGTGGCCTCGTTCACACTTTGGCTCAGGCAATCGTTGGACAGGGTCTGGCGCGCAGCTTCCAACGCACGCAACAACGGCACCCCGGCGCCGCCGAGAATCGCCAGGGTCGACGCAAACCGCGCGGTATTGAGCCCCAGCACAAAGCGCCCGATCAACGGAAGGCGCAATACCCGACGATGCCAGCGCAAGCGCGCCACGGAGTTGCGCAGGTACACCCGCCAGCCCCACAACCCTGCCACCAGCGCGCTGAAACACAGCCACCCCCACCCGCGGATGAAATCACTGGCGTTGAGCATGGCCAAGGTCAATCCGGGCAAATCCTGGCGCGCCTGGGAAAACGCGCTGACCACCTGCGGCACCACGTAGCTGAGCAGGAAGATCACGATAGCAATCGACACCAGCCCGACGACACCCGGATAGATGAACGCGGTCAGGATTTTACTGCGCAGGTTGTTACGCTCTTCGATGTAATCGGCCAGCCGCTCCATGACCTGGGCGAGGTCACCGGACTCTTCTCCGGCCGCAATCAGCGCCCGGTAAATTTCTGGAAAATCCCGTGGCCGTGCGGCCAGGGCATCGGCCAGGCGCATGCCGCCGCGCACATCGGCACGCACCGCACTCAGGGCCTGGACGATGTGCTTGCGCTCGGCCTGTTCCACCGTGGCGCTCAACGCCGCCTCCAACGGCAGGCTGGCGCTGAGCAGGCTGGCCAACTGTCGGGTGGCCCAGGCCAGGTCGTTGTCGGACAGCTTGGCGCTGAACATCCCCCCGCGCCCAGGCTCACTGTTCTCAAGCTGGACTTGCAAGGCGGTCAAACCGCGCCGGTGCAACAGGCTGAATGCTTCGCGCTGGCTGTCGGCTTCCAGGTGCCCGGTCTCAACCTTGCCCGTGGCATCGGCGGCTTCATAGCGATAGCGATTCATCAGGCGTCCCGTGTCACGCGAAGCACTTCTTCAGGCGCGGTCACGCCACTGCTGACCCATCGCTCGCCGTCTTCACGCATGCTGCGCATGCCGGCGTTGCGCGCTGCGGCTTTGAGCGCCTGTTCACCGGCGCCCTGATGGATCAGCGTGCGAATGTCATCGTCAATGCAGAACAACTCATGGATACCGGTGCGGCCGCTGTACCCCGTTTGGTTACACGTGGCACACCCCACCGGGCGCCAGGTGCCTGGACTGGCGGAGTCTTCTTGCTTGCAGTGCGGACATAGCCGGCGTACCAACCGCTGGGCCAAAACGCCGAGCATTGACGACGCCAGCAGGAACGGCTCGACGCCCATGTCGATCAAGCGGTTAACGGCGGAAACCGCATCGTTGGTGTGCAAGGTGGCCAGCACCAGGTGCCCGGTGAGCGAGGCCTGCACGGCGATTTGCGCGGTCTCCAGGTCGCGGATTTCGCCGATCATGATGATGTCCGGGTCCTGGCGCAGGATCGCCCGCAATGCCAGCGCGAACGTCATGTCGATCTTGGCGTTGACCTGGATCTGGCTGATGCCCGGCAAGTCATACTCCACCGGGTCTTCCACGGTAAGGATATTGCTGGTGCTCGCGTCCAGTCGCGCCAACGCCGCATAAAGGCTGGTGGTCTTGCCGCTGCCGGTCGGCCCGGTGACCAGCACGATGCCGTGAGGCTGGCGGATCAACGTATCGAGGCGCGCCAGCAACTGCGCTTCCATGCCCAGGGTTTCCAACTGCAAACGCCCGGCCTGCTTGTCGAGCAGGCGCATCACCACGCGCTCGCCGTGCCCGGTGGGCACCGTCGACACCCGAATATCAATCGGCCGCCCGGCCACGCGCAAGGCAATGCGTCCGTCCTGGGGCAGGCGTTTTTCGGCGATATCGAGCTGGGCCATGATCTTGATCCGCGACACCAACGCACCGTGCAGCGCTTTGCGCGGCGACACCACATCGCGCAGCGTGCCGTCGACGCGGTAGCGCACCACGGAATGGGTTTCGTAGGGTTCGATGTGGATATCACTCGCCTCATCGCGGGCGGCCTGGGTGAGCAAGGCGTTGATCATGCGGATCACCGGGGCGCCGTCCTGGGTGTCGAGCAGATCGGTGATTTCGGGCATGTCCTGCATCAGGCGGTCGAGGTCCACCTCGTTCTCCGCAGCACCGACCACAGCAGCGGCGCTGCCGGTATCGGCATAAGCGCTGGCGAGCAAGCCGTCGAGTTCGTCATCGCGTACCTGCTCAATCGGCGACTCACCGAACTGGCGCTGGACTTCACTGATGGACCAGCCGGGGGTTGAAGGGCAGACGGTGAGCAGCATGCCTTCGTCGCCGGGGCGCAGGAGGATGCGCTGGGATTTGGCCCAGGCGTAGGGCAGCAGGCTCACAAGACATCCTCCTGACTGAACGCGCTCAAAATGTGGGAGGGGGCTTGCCCCCGATAGCGGTGGGTCAGTTGATTCAGATGTGACTGACACACCCTAATCGGGGGCAAGTCGAATCGTCGCACCGCCCCTCCCACATTTAGTCCTGCGCACAGCAGGCTCATGGCCGTGCACCTGCCGGAATCGCCTTCTCCACCGAAGGCAACTGCGGCGCCTGCACATCCGGCATCGCCCAACTGTGCTCCGGCTGCAACCCACCCTGGGCCCGGCGCATATAGTCATAGCGATTCAACGTAATCGCCCGCCCCGCCCCGCTGTCGCGAATAATGTAGGGCCGCAGGAACACCATCAGGTTGGTCTTGGTCATCGCCCGCCGCTCATTGCGAAACAACGCCCCCAGCCCCGGAATGCTCGACAGCCACGGTACCGCTTCATTGCTCTGGCTGTATCCATCCTGCAGCAAGCCACCCAGGACCATGATCTGCCCATCGTCGAGCAGAATACTGGTATCGATGGCGCGCTTATTGGTGACGATACCCGCCGAGGCCGCGCTGCTGGAGGCGCGTTCATCGATGCTGCTGACTTCCTGGTAGATATCCAGCTTGACCGTGCCGCCCTCGGATATCTGTGGCCGCACATTCAACTTCAGCCCGACCTCTTCACGGGTGACGGTCTGGAACGGGTTGTTACTGGTACCGCCGCCGCCCGTCACGTAGCTGCCACTCACGAATGGAATGGTCTGGCCCACAAAAATACTCGCGGCCTCGTTGTCCAGGGTCAGCAGGTTGGGCGTCGACAGCACGTTGGTGCCGCCTTTGCTTTTGAGCGCCCGGGCCAACACCTTGAGGTCCATGACCTTGCCAATGCCGGGCACATCCACGGTGCCATTGATAAAGCCCAGGCTGAGCCCGCCGGGCAGCACGTCAACGCTGGTCTTGCCATTGAGGTTAAACCCCGTGCCGCCCAGGTTGGCGCCGCCAATCACGCCTTTGCCGGCCAGGTCGCCGCTTTGCCACTGCACGCCAAACTCGTTGGCGTCGTCCTCACCCACTTCAACGATGAGGCTTTCAATCACCACCTGGGCGCGGCGCTGGTCGAGCATGTCGATGACTTCGCGCAGGTTGCGATACAGCGGCTCCGGGGCGGAAATCAGCAGGGTGTTGGTGGTCGAGTCAGCCTGGAGGGTGACGCCACCGGCACTGAACGCCACATTTTGCTCGCTCTGTTGCGCACCGGTCTGGCTGGTCGAGTTGCTGGTTGTCTGCGCCGATTCACCGGTGCTGGTGGTACTTTGGCTGCTGCTCTGCCCGGTCTGCCTGCCCGTGGTACTGGCGCCCATCGTGCTGAGTACCGACCGCGCATTATCACCACTGCCGCTGTCGCTCTCGCCGGTCAACAAACCGCGCAGGGTCTGCGCCAGTTTTGCCGCCTGGGCATTGCGCAGGTACACCACGTGCAAATTACTCGGATTGGCCTGGGCGTTATCCAGCTTGTAGATCAGATTACGCGCCAGCTCGGTCCGCTCAGGGCTGCCGGCGCGGATCACGATGGCGTTGGAGCGGGGATCGCCCACCACTGTGATTTTCTGCGTCGGGTCGCCGCCGGACTGCTCCAGCAGTTGCGCAACCATCTCGGCGATGTCCACGGCGATGCCGTTCTGAACCTGCACCACATCGGTATCGATAGCGCTCGGCGTGTCGATGCCTTCGATCAACTGCGCCACTCGCGTGAGGTTCTCGGCGTAGTCGGTGACCACGATGGTGTTGTTGCCCGGATAGGCGTTGATCGGGTTGTTCGGCGACACAATCGGGCGCAGCACCGGGATCAGGTTCACCGCGTTTTCGTAATGCAGGCGGAACGTGCGCGTGAGCATGCCATTGCCGCCGGGTTTGTCGGCACTGTAGATCGGCCCGCCCAGTAGCTTGGCATCAGCTTCGGGCACCACTTGCGCGACACCTCCCACGTCCACCACGCTGAACCCCTGCATGCGCAGCGCCGCCAGCAGCATGTCGTACGCCTGATGCGCCGGTACCTGCCCCTCGGAAACCAGCGTAAGGCTGCCCTTCACACGTGGGTCCACCAGGAACTGCTGCCCGGTGGCGCGGGACAATGCCCGCACCACGGCCTGGATGTCGGCCTCGACGAAATTCAGCGTGACCGGTTGATCACCCAACGGTGTGCTCGATACCGTGCCGTTACGCCCAACGCCGCTGCTGCGCGCCGGGCTGGCGACCTTGTGCAGCGGCCGCACCTGCCGTTCGATTTGCACCTGCGCGCGCTGCCTGTCCACCAGCGCGTCACCGCTGCGCTGGGTGATGGCCAAGGGCACGCCGAGTTCACTGTCCAACGGCGAATCAACGCTGGGTTGCAGGCTACAGGCACCCAGCGCCAGCAACATAAACGGCGCGGCCGTCCTTACATAATTGGAACCTGACCACTTCATGAAGCTTCCTTAGCGACCTGCATCTGATCCATGCGGACGGTTCCTGAGAGACTGCCTGCCGTGTTGTCGGGCGTGGCTTCGCCTGCACGCTGCAAATACGCCTCGACCACGTCCAGGGAAAATTGTGTTGGGTAACTCAATAACCAGCCGATCACCGCATCGGCGGGCGCAGCGTCCAGTGTCAGTTGCCAGCCCCCATCCTGGGCCTGCAAGCGGTAGTGCCCAGCCAATCCGCCGGTATCCAGGGATTGCTGCAAGGCGTGCGCAAGGTTCAGCCCGGCGGGCGGGGCGACCTCGCGCAGCAACAGTTCCAACGCCTGACTCTGGGAACGCAGTTTCGGGGTTTCGGCTTGCCAGTAGTCGAGCTGCCTGAGGGGGGGCTGGATCAATGAGACCCAGACCAACAGGCTGGCGAGAAACACCGTCGCGCCACTGAGCATGATTTTTTCGCGGGGGGCCAATGCGTTCCAGCGCCCTCGCAACGCCACGCGCCTCTGCTTATTCATCGTCGTTTTCCTGGCTGGCATCAGGCTCAGCGGGCTCGGCCAGCGCGGTGAGCGTCCATACGCGCTCCTCGCGGCTGGCGGAGAGTCCCACCGGCCTCAATGCGGCTTGCACCGTGCTGTCTGCAACGGGAGGCGCCTCGGCCGTCATCTGCACCTGCAACTGGCGCCGGCTGAACGTCAACGCCTGGACGCTGCCCACCATGGACGGCAACGCACTGGCAGCGTGATTGATCAGGTACGCAAAATCGTGATGGGCCTGCGCTGCCCCACCCCCTTGCCGGGCCGCCAATTGCTGACGGGCCTGTTGCAGGGGATTGAGGATCACCGGCAGCTCTGGAAATGCGTGCTTCATACGCTGGTTCATCTGCTGTTTGAGCTGTTGCCCCTGGGCGACTTCGCGGGCGGCGTAGAGGTTCAGCCCGACAACCCAGACGCCGACGGCCAGCGCACAACAAGCCGCTGCCCTGCCCCAGCCGGCTGCCGATGCAGTGCCCTTGCCGATCCCTGCGTGCAAACTCCAACCAGGCGTGGCGCCGCTCCAGCACTGCTGATCCACGGGCCACAGCAGCGTTTCCCCGGCGGTCGCCAGCGCCTGCAGGCGGTCCTCGGCCAACGGTTCCACCGCCCCATGGGCCAGGGTGAAACGCAGCAGTAACTGGCCGTCCACCACGCACGCACTGACCTGCCCTTGCGGCGGCACAGGCAATCGGTAAGGTGCCGGATAAAGGCCGCGCAGCTTCAGTTGATGCAGGCCGAGCAATTGGCCGAATCGAGCCAGTACCCCCTTGGGTAGCCAGCTCAATTGCACCTGCCCCGCGCTGTCCCGAGCACTGTATGCCACATGCATCTGCTCGCTGCGCCCCAGAATCAGCGCCTGCGCGGCACAGGTGACGGCCGCAGCGGTGCGAGCCGCAGAAAGAGGTGGCAAGTCAATACGGGTGAGGATGCTGTCGGTGGGGTGAAGGAAACACTCGACGGTGTGAGCCTTGAAGGTTTGCCCCAAGCGTTCGAGGGTGCTGCTGGCGATGTGGCGGACGCTGCCGTTGCGGTCCAGTTGCGCGAACTCAAGCTCGCTGTGTGACGTCAAGCCATCCAATGGCGGCAAGGCAATGCGCAGGCGCGTCATACGCCGAGCCTCGACCAGATGACCCTGGGCATCGCGTCTTCCGGGCGATGCAGCAGCGCGTCCAACTGAACACGGCGCTGGTTGCGACGGGCCTGCCCGTGCAGCAGGAACCACTCACTGGTGATCCCCACATCAAGTTCATCGACGTTGAGTTTGGGCAATTGCACGCGGTTGACGAAATCGCCGCGATTGATAAACCACTGGCCCCTGTCGCGTCCGGCCACCAACTGGCTGGCCTGGGCCAGGGACAACCCCGGCACGACGGCCGCGAGGACTTCGGCACTGGCCGTGTTGCTGTTGACCCAGGTAGTGACCGGAATAATGCTGACGTATTGCCCCAACCGGGCCAGCAGCGGCTCGTTGAGGCCTTCGATACCGCGCAATTGGTCAAGGCTGCGCAGCATCGGCTGGGTGGCGGGCAACGTCGGCCCCGGCAGGCCTGATGCCGACGCAACCGGCTTGCGTGGATAGCCCGCGATGACACGTTGGCTGATGCGCTGGGCCAGACGCGCATCGATACCGATCATTGCGCACAGACGCTCATAACTGCGCATCTGCCCGAGATCAACCTGCTCGCGAACGACCAAATTGCGCAGATTGAACTTGCCTTGCAGGTCTTCAAGATGGCCTTCGAATTCGCCGTCCTGCGCCGTACGGATCGGGCGTGCCCAGGGCTGGTCGAGCCGGGTCAGCACATCCTGCGCACGCGCCTCCCGGAGCAATTGCCGGCTGACTTCCAGGCCGCCCAACAGCAAGGCGCTGCCCTGCACACGGGCCTGCTCCGCCTCAAGTGAACGGGTAAACACACTCTGGCGTGTGAGCATGCCAGCGGCGATCACCGCAACCACGGCCGTGATCAGCAAAGCGCTGATAATCGCCATGCCACGCTGCTTCGCCACGGTGGGCGACGGCGGTTTCATGGCGGCGCTTAGAGCTGCCAGGATCCGATATCGGCATTCACACCGTCGCCGTCAGGCTGGCCATCGGCGCCGAGGGAGAAGATATCGACTTCGCCGTTCGCGCCAGGATTCAGGTAATGGTAAGGACGGCCCCACGGGTCGTTGGGCAGGCGCTCCAGATAGGAACGCCAATTGGTATTTTTGGCATCTGCGGGGCGCTCGACCAGCACCTTGAGGCCCTGGTTCATGCTGGGATAGGTGCCGTGGTCGAGGCGGTACAGCTTGAGTGCCTGCATCAGGCCCGCGACGTCTTGCTTCGCCGCAATCGCCCTGGCCTGGTCCGGGCGATCAAGCACTTTAGGCACGACAATCGCGGCCAGAATGCCGAGGATGACCACCACCACCATGATCTCGATCAGGGTGAAACCTTGCTGGGCGCGGCGGGCGCGAGGCCCACCACTGCTGCGTGCGAAATCCATATCCACCATCCTTGGCTTGATCCTAATTCGGCGCGCAGTGTAACAAAACTAACTATCTGGATAGCAAAAATAATTGGTCACTGCCGGCGGCTCTGCGAGTGCTATTCTGCGGCGTGTTTTTACACCATGAGTGACCTATGGAGCTGTCGCGCAAGGAGCAAGGTTTTACGTTGATCGAGGTGCTCGTCGCCTTGGCGATCATTGCCGTGGCGATGGCAGCGGCGGTGCGCGTGGCGGGCCTGATGACCCAAAGCAATGGGTTGCTGCGTGACCGTTCGATGGCGCTGCTGTCGGCCCAGAGCAGGCTCGCCGAACTGCGCCTGGAGGCGCGGTTGCCCACCGGACGCAAGGTGTTCGAGTGTGACCAGGGGCCGTTGCAGTTGCGCTGCGAACAACGCATCACCCCCAGCGCCGACGGACGCCTGATGCGCGTCACCGTGCAGGTGTCGCAGCGCAAGGGCGAGGCGCCGCCGTTGGCGCGCCTGGAAACGCTGCTCAACCCGCCATCAGGCACACACGAATGAGTCTGCTCAGGGTTGGGTCAGTCGCGGCAGCCCCCCTGCGTCCGGCAACGTGCTGACCTTGATGCGCTGGGGCTGCGCACCACGCTCGATCACCACGGCATCGCCTTCGATCGCGGCCAGGCGCACACCCTGGGCCAACGACTCACCCACCAGAAAACTGCGCGGTGGGCCATCGTTCAGGCTCAGAATAGCTACCGCGCCCCGCGCCCCGGCCATCAACCCGCAGACCTTGATCTCCACTGCCGCCGGCTGGCTGGAAAACCACTGCAACGCCGACGTATCAGGGCGTGCGGCCAACACCGGCGGCTCGACCTGCGGCACGTGGGACTCGGCGGATGTCAGCAACACGAAAGACCAGACCACCCCACCGGCGAGCGCCGTGGCCAACGCCACGGCCTGCAACAGGCGCGGCGCCGATAAAGCAAAAAAAGTAACCAAGATACAACCTCCTTGTTGTCCTGCCGGGCAGTCTACAGGAGAGCGTCACAACGAAGGAGCGTTGCGTGATGACCAAGGACAACCAACACGGCTTCACCCTGATCGAACTGATGGTGGTGCTGGTGATCGTCGGCATTGCCAGCGCGGCGATCAGCCTGAGCATCAAACCCGACCCGTTGCAGGTGCTGCGCAAGGACGCCAACCGCGTGGTCCAGATCCTGCAAATCGCCCAGGCCGAGGCCCGCGCCGATGGCCGCCCCATCACCTGGCGCGCAGACGCCAAAGGCTTTCGCTTGAGCCGTCGCAACGACTCCGGCCAAGGCCTGGATTACTTCATGAACGACCCGCAACTGCGTCCCCGCCCCTGGGAAACGCCCTCCATGACGGTCCGTGTCATGCCCAAACAACCGGTGGTGCTGAATGCCGAATGGTTCGCCACGCCCTTGCAGTTGCAACTCTCGGACGGCCAGCACCGCCTCACCGTTCAACGCACGGCCACCGGCCAACTACGCGTGGCGAGTGAACCATGAAAACCGACCAGCGCGGCTTCACCCTGATTGAAGTGATGGTGGCGATCATGCTGATGGCGATTGTCAGCCTGATTGCCTGGCGCGGCCTCGACAGCGTGAGCCGCGCCGACAGCCATCTACAGGCCAGCACCGAACAGACCGAGGCGCTGTTACGCACCTTGAACCAGTTGGACCGCGACCTGGCCCTGCGCGCCAGCGTGGAGCTAAGAACCCCGGCCCTGACCCCTGACGAACAGCCCGAAGGCCCCGCCGCCATCAGCGTTCGCAGCGCCGACAATCAGGACTTCCAGTTGAACATCATCCGCAGCGCAGCGTCTCCCGAGATCGGTTTGCAGCGCGTGCGCTGGTGGTTGGACGGTGACACGCTGTACCGCGCCACCTCAGTGGCCAGGGATCGATACCCGTTGCCGGCGCCGAAAAAAGCGGTTGCGGTGTTGTCCCCCGTCAGCGACCTGCAAGTGCGCATCTGGGAGCCGGGCCAAGGCTGGCGCCAGCTCGCCGGCAACCGCAAGGAAGATCCCATCGGCCTGGAGATCAACCTGACCCGCAGGACATTGCAGGGCGAGGAACGCTACCGGCTCGTCGTGGGGCCATTCCAGTAACCTCAGCTGCGCGTTGAGTACGACGCCAAAGCAGGCACGCCACAGGCATTGACCGGCGGTATCCGCCCGCGCCAGGGCTGGGCACGTTCCAACTGCGCGGCCAGGGCAAACAGGGTGGCTTCCTCACCAAAACGCCCGGCGAAGTGGGCGCCCATCGGCAGGCCGGCGGCGCTCCAATACAACGGCACTGACATTGCCGGTTGCCCGCTGGCGTTGAACAACGCGGTGAAGGGCGAGTAGCTGTGGAACCGCTCGATCAGTTCATCGAGGCTCAGGCGGTCGTCCTGCAGATCCAACTCACCAATCGGTGCCGGCTCGCGGGCCAGGGTCGGCGTGAGGATCAAGTCGTAATCCTGCATGAACACCGCCAACTGCCGCCCCAGCGCGTGTATCCACTCCACTGCACCGGCATATTCAGCACCGCTGACATCGCCCTTGCTGCGCAAGATGATCCGGGTGCGCGCTTCAAGCTCCTCGGGCTGTACCGCAACGCCGCGCATCTGGCCCAGCACGTCGAGATAGTGACGCGTACTGGCGCCGATGATGGTGAAGACCTGATCGAGAAATTCCGGCAGTGCCACCGGCAATGTCACCGGTTCAACCCGATGGCCCAGGGACTGGCACAACCTGCCAGCCTCGCGCACCGATGCCAGCGCTTCGCTGGAGGTCGGCCAAGGTCCGAGCTGCTCCACCAGCGCAATGCGCAGCGGGCGCGGGTCACGTTGCAACGACAAGACATAGGGCTGCGCCTGCACCGGTGCCGCATAGGGCGCGCCGAGGTCGGTCCCGGCCGTTGCGTCCAGCAAGGCGGCGCTGTCACGCACCGACAGGGTGATCCCATGGGGCGTGCCCATGCCGGCCCAGCCTTCGCCGACCATCGGCCCTGACGGCAATAGTCCGCGACTCGGCTTGAGGCCGAACACCCCACAGCAGGACGCAGGCACACGCAAGGAACCGCCGCCATCGTTGCCATGGGCGAACGGGACCACACGCGCCGCCACCAGCGCGGCCGCGCCACCGCTGGAACCGCCTGCGCTGTGACCGGTATTCCAGGGGTTGCGCGTGGCACCGAAGCGGGTGGACTCGGTGGAGTACGACGTGCCGAATTCGGGCGAAGTGCTGGTCCCGGCGATCACACAACCGGCCCGGCGCAAACGCGTCACGATTTCCGCTTCAAAGTCGGCGCGAAACCCGCCCAGCGCCACGGAACCATTGGTCATCGCCGCGCCGTTGACCGGCGAAAACAGGTCCTTGATCAAGGTCGGCACGCCAGCGAACACGCCTTGGCCGGGCTGCGCAGTGCGTGCAGCTTCCCGCGCAGAATCGTACAGACGCTCGGCCACCGCATTGAGCTGCGGCTCAACCCGCTCAATACGATCAATCACGGCTTCCAGCAGCTCGCTGGGTTGCACCTCGCCACGGCGGACCCACTCCGCCAGCCCGGTGGCGTCTTCGGTGTCCAACAAATTCTGGATGTGCATGTTCCTCTCCTCTTGATTACGAATGACTTGGCCCGATGGCACCGGGGATCGCTTTGCGTCGCGCATACAGGCCTGCCAGTGCCCAGACCGATGCCGCGGCAAAACTGGCCAGTGCCAGCCACTGGATGGAGGCGCGCAGGTCGCCGGAGTAGACACTCAGCAGCGCCACCACCAACGGGCTGACAAATTGGCCGAAATACAGGCAAGACGTGAACCCGCCCAGACCGCGTCCACGTGTCCGGGCGCTCAGGGCATTCATCACCGGCGCCATTACGTTGGGCACCAGCAGCCCGGCGCCCAGGCCGTGAATCAACACCGCCACCAGCACCGCGTTGTAGCTTTGCCCGCGCATCAGCAGCCACAGCCCTAACCCCAGCAAGGTCAGCAACAGCGCGTTGCAACCTGCGATCCCGATGCGTCGACGCAACAGTGGCCAGGCCAGCGAGCCGCCCAGGGTCGCCAGCAGGCCCAACCCCGCCGACAGCCCGATCAGCGTGCTCGACGTCACGCCCAGGCCGACCAGCAGAATCGGCGCCTGGATCGGCACGATAAAACTCAGGACCATACCGCTGAGAATCAACAGGTAACCGAGCACCAGCGGCACCACGGCAACCCTGCCCTCCTCCGGCACGTCGAGAGACTGCTGGCGGGTTTGAGGCTCCCACAGCACCTTCATCATCAGCGGCACCAGCAGCAACGGCAGCAGGTACAACAGAAACGGCAGGCGCCAGGAGTGTTCGCCCAGCGCGCCGCCCAGCACAAAGAACAGCGAGCCCACCAGGCCGATGGTCACCACTTGCCGGTTGATGTAGCGCAGCCGTTCCTCACCGTGCCAATAGTCGGCAATCAAGGTGGCGCAACAGGTCATCACCGCCGCTTCAGCGCAGCCGAACAACAGGCGCACACCGACGATGGCCTGCAAGTTGTCCAACAGTGCCGGCAAGGCGCCGAGCACGGCATACAACAAGGTCGCAATGACCAGCAATGCCTTGCGCCCGACCCGGTCGGCCAACCACCCGGCCAACGGCGCGCACAGCGCAATCGCCAGCGCCGGGCCGGTGACCGCCAGCGGCACCAGCAAGTCGGCGCGGGGTTCCAGTGGGCCAAACGTGGCCCCCAGCTTGGGCAGGATCGGCGCAACCATGACCGCGCCCATGATGGTCAGGCTGCTGCCGAGCATCAGCACCAGCCCTTCACGGCGACCGGTGGCTTGCCGCGCGGGCGCGCATTCAGAACGTGATAGATTCATGACCAGCCCCTTAGAAACTCTGAGAAATACGCAGCGCCACGGTGTAACCCTCGGCACGGTTGCGTGCGTCGGTTTCCTTGTAGGCATGCAGCCAGATCGGAGGCAGGCCCGGCGAGAAGTAGCTCACCGCCGGCCCGACCGCCAGCACCCGCGCCCGGTTGCCCGATTGCAGCCCTGGTGCATCGTCATCGCTGAACTGGCGGTAGTAGTAACCGCCCACCCCCACCGTCCACGGCCCGAGATGCTGGCCCACGGCAAACTCGTGGCGGTACTCGACACCGTTTTTGTAATCGGTTGCGGGGTTGCGCGTGTTGACGTCGACTTCAAAGCTTGAGGAAACCTCGAAGCCGCTGTCGCTGAGGTAGGTGGCGTTGACGATCGGCGAGAACGTCCAGTGATTGAGACCGGGCGAAATCAGCCGGTTCTTGTCGTAGTCACCGGTCGGCGCCTGGATCTGCAATTGCGTGTTGATGAACAGATTCGGCGAGAGGTTCCATTGCAGGATCACCGGCAAGAATTGCACATCGGCCAGTCGAAACGGATCGGCCTCCAGGCTCAGCGGCCCAACGGGGGTCGGCACCTTGACGGAAGCGTCCATCTTGAAAAACGGCACCACCACGCCAAACCCATACTGGGCGCCCAGTACGGTGTGATCGGTCATGCGCATGTAGGCGACGCCGATCGACAAAACGTCCAGCGAGAAGTGGTTGTCGACAGAACGGCCGTTGCGGTCTTTCTGCACATTGGCCGAGTAGAACGCCGTGCGCAGGCCCACGGTGCCGAACGGCGTGGCGGGCGGCATCATCCCCGCGCCGAAGTCATACACCCCGACCGCCGTAGTCGGCGCGCCGTTCTCTGTTGCCTGCACGCCGGCGCAGCAGCCGAGCAGCCCCAGGGTGAACAGCATCTTGCCTGCGGTGCGTGCGTTATTGTTATTGCTCATCGAATGCCCCTCCCATCAAGTGGTGTGGGTCATCCTAGGCAGCAGCGCGGTGGGCGGGTTATCCGTTTTCAGCAGAGTTGCGTGCGACGCAGGGTCTGTGACGGGCTTTCACCAAACATGGCGCGGTAATCACCGGAGAACCGGCTCAAATGCCAGAAGCCCCAGCGTGCGGCCACGTCCTGTACGCCTTGGGATTGCGTGCTCATTCGCAGTTCGCGACGCACTGCATTGAGGCGCAGCGCACGCAAATACGCCACCGGATTGATCCCCAGGGTTTCCTGGAAACAGTATTGAAGTTTGCGCCGGCTGGCACCGATGTGGTTGCACAGGTCGAGGATCGACAACGGCTCGTCGAGGTGACTCAGGGCATATTCGCGTGCACGATCAACCATCCTTTTACGGGCCGTGGGGGTCAGCGTCGGCGCCTCGTCCGGCGCAATCAATTCGAGCAAGTGCAGCATGACCGCATCGCGCAGGCCACGGCGGATTGAGTCGTGCCCCAGCAACGCCTCACGCCGCTGGTCACTGACCGACAGGTCGTCGAACCACGCCGCGAGTTCACCTTGCACAGACGACGTACCCAAGCGGTAACACTTGGGAAGATCGGTAATTCGAAAATGGCTGCCCTGGCGTTGCAGGACATGCTCCAGCGCCTGCTCTTCAATCGCCACGCTGAGCAGATCCAGGTGCTGGGGGGTGTGCAGTTCAGGAAGATTGTCGCCACGGGCAACCAACAGGCTGGACTCATGAATCGGATGCCCCGAGCAATACACCGGGCCGTGGGCACTCAAGGGAATGCTGAAAGTGATCGCACCGTTCCAGGCGGCACCGCTCTTGATCAAGGCCTGATTAGAGCGGTCGCGCACCAGTTGCATCCAGCCCGAGCGGAACTCGATCAGTTCGCCTTCAAAGGCTCCCGGCGAGACCTGGTCGTAGCTGACGTGCCAGCCACCCAGGTTGCGGGCATGTTCATCGATGTCACTGGTCAGGAAACGCTGGAGAGGTAATGCCGATCCACCACCCAGTACGGGCACAGGCATCTGCCCATTTTTATTATTCATTGACCCCACCTTTCTCGATTGCACGGTTTACGGTTTGGAATCACGCAAGTTCCATTCCGCGTTCAAGGTGCGCGGCGTATTTGTGCCGAAAACGGATAACCGGCGCTCGCGGCGCCTCGACGGTTGAATACGAGATACTGGATCCATAAATATAAAAACCGACCGATAATCGCCCAATAAAACACCGATTACGCATTGACTCTTCCACCAGCGAACAATTTAATGGATCCATTAAATAAAAATAACGCTCAGCCTGGAGAGTCACCATGTACCCCAAGAACACGTGGTATGTCGCCTGCACCCCCGATGAAATTGCGCACAAGCCCCTGGGTCGACAGATCTGCGGTGAAAAGATGGTGTTTTATCGTGGCCTTGAAGGCGTCGTGGTGGCGGTCGAGGACTTCTGCCCCCACCGCGGCGCGCCGCTTTCGCTGGGCTATGTCGAAAACGGCAACCTGGTGTGCGGTTACCACGGGCTGGTGATGGGCGGCGACGGCAAGACCGTCGACATGCCCGGCCAGCGGGTGCGCGGCTTTCCCTGCAACAAGACCTTCGCCGTGGTGGAACGCTACGGCTTCATCTGGGTATGGCCGGGTGATCAGGCCCAGGCTGACCCCGCACTGATTCATCATCTGGAATGGGCCGAGAGTGACCAGTGGGCCTACGGCGGCGGCTTGTTTGATATTCAGTGTGACTACCGCCTGATGATCGACAACCTGATGGACCTGACCCACGAAACCTACGTGCACGCCTCCAGCATCGGCCAGAAGGAAATCGACGAGGCGCCGCCCGTGACCACGGTAAAAGGTGACGAAGTGGTCACCGCCCGGCACATGGAAAACATCATGGCCCCGCCGTTCTGGCGCATGGCCCTGCGCGGCAACAACCTGGCCGATGACGTGCCGGTGGACCGCTGGCAGATCTGCCGCTTCACCCCGCCCAGCCACGTGCTGATCGAAGTCGGCGTGGCCCATGCCGGCAAGGGCGGCTACGACGCCGCGCCCGAACACAAGGCCGCCAGCATCGTGGTGGATTTCATCACCCCGCAAACCGATACCTCGATCTGGTACTTCTGGGGCATGGCGCGCAACTTCAACCCCAAGGATGAGGCGCTGACCGCCAGCATCCGCGAAGGCCAGGGCAAGATTTTCAGCGAAGACCTGGAGATGCTCGAACGCCAGCAACAGAACCTGCTGGCCCACCCGACGCGCAACCTGCTCAAGCTGAATATCGACGCCGGCGGTGTGCAGTCGCGCAAGATCCTGGAGCGACTGATCGCCCGGGAACGCGCCGGAGAGCCAACATGATCGAGGTCGTGGTGACGTCCCGGCGCACTGAAGCCCAGGACATCTGCAGCTATGAACTGGCCCGTGTCGACGGCGCGCCGCTGCCACCTTTCAGTGCCGGCGCGCACATCGACGTGCACCTTCCGGATGGGCTGATCCGCCAATATTCCCTGTGCAATCACCCTGAGGAACGTCATCGCTACCTGATCGGCGTGCTCAACGATCCTGCCTCCAGGGGCGGTTCACTCAGCCTGCATCAACAGATCCACGAAGGCAGCCGCCTGACCATCAGCGAACCGCGCAACCTGTTCCCCCTGGCCCACGACGCCCGGCGCAGCCTGCTGTTTGCCGGTGGCATCGGCATCACCCCGATCCTGTGCATGGCCGAGCGGCTGGCCCATACAGGCGCCGATTTCGAACTGCATTACTGCGCCCGCGCCAGTGAGCGTGCGGCGTTTGTCCAGCGCCTCAAGGCGTCGCCGTTTGCCGAGCGGGTGTTCCTGCATTTTGATGAGCAGCCTGACACGGCGCTCGATGCCGCCCAGGTATTGGCGGCCCCCGAAGCCACTGTGCACCTGTACGTCTGCGGCCCCGGCGGCTTTATGCAGCATATCCTCGACAGTGCCCGTGCCCAGGGCTGGCAGGAAGACTGCCTGCACCGTGAATACTTCTCGGCGGCGCCGGTGGACAGCAGCGCCGACGGGGCTTTTTCGGTGAAGGTCGCGAGCAGTGGCCAGGTCTTCGAGATACCCGCCGACAAAAGCGTGGTCCAGGTCCTGGAAAGCCACGGCATCGAGATCGCCGTGTCCTGCGAACAAGGGATTTGTGGCACCTGCCTGACCCGCGTGCTGGAAGGCATACCGGAGCACCGTGACCTATTTCTCACCGAGCAGGAGCAAGCCCTCAATGACCAGTTCACGCCCTGCTGCTCACGGGCGAAAACCCCGTTGCTGGTGCTGGATATCTGAACCGCGTCACGACGCGGGCAGGATCACCTTCATGCGCGCGTCGGCGGTGGCTGAACTGAAAATCTCGGCGTAGCGCAGGGTCGCGTTGGCATGTTCGCGCATGATGGCTTCGGCCCGCGCACCCTGGCGGTTGACCAGCGCGTCGAAGACCGAATGGTGTTGCATATGGGCATAGTTGAAGCGCCGGTATTCGCGAACCATGTCTTCGCGGTCCACCGCCAGCGCGGTCACCGAGGCGAACGGCAGATGGTCATTGCGCGCCAGGGCGTCGGCGATCGCGGGGTTGTGACTGCCTTCGACAATGACCTGGTGAAAACGCATGTTCAGGTCGTGATAGACCTCAAGATCGTCCTCGGTCACATAGCCTTTTTCGAACAGTTGATCGCCCTCGACCAGGCAGCGCTCCAGCGCGGCGCGTGCCTCGCTGGATAATCCCAGCTCAGCGGTTTGACGTGCAGCCAGCCCTTCGAGCACTCCGCGCACTTCAACCGCGCCGGCGATGTCGCTGGGGCTGACCGAGCGCACCTGATATCCGCGCCCGCCAAACGGCACCAGCAGCCCTTCCTGTTCAAGGGTGCGGAACGCCATGCGCACCGGCATGCGCGACACATCGAAACGTTGCGCCGTGGGGATCTCCATCAGGCGCTCGCCTGCGGCCAACTCCCCGCTGGCGATCATCTTGCGCAGTGCAACCAGCACCAATTGACCGGGCTTGCTCATCCAGGCAACTTCCAGAACTCGTGGGCCGCCATAGTACCGCAAGCGCCTGCCGCCGTCAGACGAACGCCAGCGCCGCCCGTGCGCCGTCTATCGCGCCCAGGTGCTGAGCCAGTCGCGATGGCAGGTAATCAAAAAAGAACCCGGCGCTTTGCAGTTTGGCGGCACGCAACGGATCTCCTTCGGGCAATGCCCTGGACACCCGTGCCGCCCGCGCCCAGGCAAACGCCAGCAGCGCAACGCCACACAACTGGAGGAAATCCGGCGCAGCGCGATAAGGGTATTCGCTGTCTTCCTCGGCGCGCTCGCGGATGGCACTCACCACCGCGTCCAAGGCGTCGCTCAGGCTGCCCAGTGCCAGGCAGAACGCCGCGCATTCGACATGCTCGCCGCCCTGCGCGGCCTCGGCCCGCAACTCGTCCAGCAGCAGACCGAACGAGCGGCCTTCATCCCCCAGCACCTTGCGCAGCAACAGGTCATTGGCCTGGATCTCATTGCTGCCCTCGTAGATCATCGCGATACGGCTGTCGCGCAGGGTTTGCTCAATGGCGAACTCGGCGACGTAGCCGTAACCGCCGAAAACCTGCAAGGCATTGCTGGCCTGGCGAAAACCCTGCTCGGTAAAAAACGCCTTGATGACAGGGGTCAGCAACTGCGCCAATGGGTCGGCCTGATCCAGCAGCTGCGCCGCCCAATACCCGATGGCGCGCATGCCCTCGCTGGTGGTGCGCAGCTCCAGCAACACGCGGCGCATGGCCGGGTGATAACGGATCGGGTCGGCCGCCTGGGCTGCCACTTCTTCTGGCCGGGACGGTGCGCGCATCTGCACCCGCTCAGTGGCGTACTGCCGGGCGTTCTGCCACGCCGCTTCGGCATGCCCCAGGCCTTGCAGGCCCACGTGCAGGCGCGCCGAATTCATCATCACAAACATTGCTGCCAGGCCGCGGTTGGCGTCTCCGATCAGCCAGCCCTGCGCAGCCTCGAACACTAGGGAACAGGTGGCGCTGCCCTTGATGCCCATCTTGTGTTCAAGGCCGTCGCAGCGCACGCCATTGGCCTGGCCATCGTCCAATCGCTTGGGCACCAGAAACAGTGAAATCCCGCGACTGCCCGGCGGCGCATCCGGCAGGCGCGCCAACACCAGGTGCAGGATATCGGGCGTGAAGTCATGCTCGCCGCCAGAAATAAACAGCTTGCTGCCATTCAGGCGGTAACTGCCATCCGCCTGGGGTTCGGCGCGACAACGCAGCAAACCGACATCGCTGCCGGCCTGGGGCTCGGTCAGGCACATGGTGGGCAAAGCCTGGCCGCTGACAATCTGCGGCAAGTAGCGCGCCTGCAACCAGGGTTCGGCGTGGGTCTTGAGACACAGGTAGGCACCGTGGGCGATACCGGTGTACATGGCCCAGGCGTGGTTGCTGGCATAGAGCATTTCTTGCAAGGCCGCGTCCAGCAGCTGCGGCAAGCCCTGCCCGCCTACTGCCTCGGCGCACGCCAGCCCCGGCCAGCCACCGTCGACGTATGCCTGATACGCCTCGGCAAATCCGTCCGGGGTGCTGACCTGGCCCGCCTGCCAGCGGCAGCCCTGACGATCCCCGCTGCTGTTCAGCGGTGCCAGCACGCCCTGACTGAAGCGGGCGGCCTCCTCCAGCACCTGCATGGCCAGGGGCAGGTCCAGGGCTGCCCACGCAGCGGGCGCCTGCAGCCAATGTTCCAGGACAAACTGCATATCGCGCAGGGGCGCCTCATAGCTCCACATCGGGACACCTCATCGAATGAAAGTCGTGTGTTCAAGCGCGCCAGGCGGGGTTTTCGATCAGCAGTGCCATGCCCTGCCCGCCGCCCACGCACGCGGCGGCAATGCCGTAGCGCAGGTTGTGCTGACGCAGCTGCCGGGCCAGGCTCATGACCAGACGCAGGCCGCTGGCAGCCAGCGGGTGCCCCAGCGCGAGGGAGCCGCCCTGGACGTTGAGTCGGGCGCTGTCCAGTTCCAGCTCCTGGGCCACCGCGAGCACTTGGGCGGCCTGGGCTTCGTTGATCTCGACGCGGCCGATTTCGTCCAGGCGCAACCCGCTGCGGTGCAGCAACAGGCGGATCGCCGGGGCCGGGCCGATGCCCATGAACGCCGGGTCCACGCCGACCACTGCGCTGGCCACCAACCGGGCCAGGGCCGGGCGCGTGCATTCTGAGGCGCGTCCCACCAACGCTGCCGCCGCACCGTCGACCACCGCACAACTGTTGCCGGCGGTCTGCACCCCATCGGCATGCACGGCGCGCAATCGTGCGAGTGCGGCAAGGTCAGTGGGGCGTGGGTGGCTGTCCTCGGTCACCGCAGCGGCCCGATGTGCCAGGGCGAGGCGCCGGGGTTGGTAACCGTCAAGCTCGAACACCTGGTTATCGACGGGGACGATCTCTTCAGCCCAGGCTCCCTCACGCTGGGCCTGCAATGCGCGCTGATGGCTGTCACAGGCATACCGGTCAACCGTCTCGCGGCTCAGGCCATAACGGCGCGCCAGGTTATCGGCGGTGGCGATCATGTCCAGGCCGGGGGCCGGGTCGTAGAGTGCCTCCCACAGAAAATCCTTGAATTGCACCTCGCCCCCCAGGCGAAACCCGCCCCGGTGGGTGTAGGCCGCAATCGGGTTGCGCGACATGGATTCCGCCGCCACGCACAGGGCCAGTTGCACCTCGTCGCGCAGTTGTTCAGCGGCCTGGCGCAGCAGCTCGAAACCGGTGGCGCAGATGCGCTGCACCCCCAGCGCCGGGACCGATTGCGCCACACCGCTGTACAACCCGATGTGCCGTGGCAGCAAGTAGGCATCGAAGCTGGCCTGGGCCATGGAACCTGCCAACACGCTGTCCACTGCCTGCGGATCGATACCGGCCCGGGCCAGCACGTCACGGCCGACCTTGATCCCCAGGTCGATGGGCGAGACTTGGGACAGTGCGCCGCCGAGGTCGACCCACGGCGTGCGCACCGCCTCGAAAATCGCCGCGTCGGCAAACGCCGAGTATTGCCCGGCCCCGCTCAAGGCTTGGGTCCGGCGCGCAGGATCGTTGGATCTTCACCGCGATACAACGCCTCGACCTTGGCCGCACGCCATTGCAGTACGGCACGCTGGTTGATCGAACCTTTATCGGTGATTTCCCCCCGGTCGATGGACGCCGGCTCGTCGAGCACCGCAATCCATTCCAGGCGGCTGGCATTGCCGGTGGCCTCGCGATTCAGGCGCTGCAACCAGTCGCCGAACCATTGGCGCACCGGCGCGCTGGCCAGCACCTCGGCGTCGCTGGCGTCAGCGCTCAAGCCCGCCAGACGGCGGCATTCATAAGCTCGGGGGAACACCAGCGCGCCCAGGCATTCGCGGTCCGGCGCGGCAATCACCAGGTCTTGCACGTAGGGCGAGCCTTCGAGCACCGCACGATTGCGCAACGGGCCGACGCTGACAAACACCCCGGACGACAGTTTGAAGTCTTCGGCAATGCGCCCGTCGAACATCAGCCCCAGTTGCGGCTGATGGGGATCAGCGAGTTTGATCGCATCACCGGAACAGTAGAAACCCTGCTCATCGAACACTTCGGCGGTTTGCTCCGGCGCCCGCCAGTAGCCCGGCATGATGTGCGGTCCGCGAAAGCGCCCTTCGAACTTGCCGTCCAGCGGCACCAGGCGCACCTCGCAGCCCGGCGCGGGCAAGCCGATGTAGCCGGCCATGGACAACGGCCCGGTGGTGAAGGTGCAGGACGGCGCGGCTTCGGTCATGCCGAGCCCGGCCATCATGCGGATGCGCTCACCGCAATGCAGCTCGGAAACCCGGTCGAGGCGGTCCCAGACGCTTTGGGACAGGCCCGCAGCGGCGAAGAAGAACAGTTTCATCCGCGCAAAGAACCGTGTGCGCAACTCGGCGTCCTGCTCCAGGGCGCTGACCAGTTCTTCCCAGCCCTTGGGCACGGTCAGGTAGGCCGTCGGCGAAATTTCCTTGAGGTTGCGCAGGGTCTCGGCAAACCCCTGGGCCGTCGGCTTGCCGTCGTCGAGGTAAAACGTGCCACCGTTGTAGAGCACGATGCCGACGTTGTGGCTGCCGCCGAAGGTGTGATTCCACGGCAACCAGTCCACCAGCACCGGCGGCTCCTCGCCGAACACCGGAAAGGTCTGCAACAGCATTTGCTGGTTGGCGCAGAGCATGCGTTGGGTGGTGATCACCGCCTTGGGCAGTTTGGTCGAGCCCGAGGTGAAGAGAAACTTGGCGATGCTGTCCGGGCCGGTAGCGTCAAACGCCGCTTGCGCCTCGGCGCCACTCGGTGTGTTCAGCAAGCTGTCGAAGCTGACCCGAGTGCGCCCGGGCACCTCACCGCGCACCGAGATCAACGGCGTCTCAGCCGGCAATACCGCCTCGATAGCGCGCTGGTAGGCAGCCGCATCACTGACGAACACCAGCCCCGGTTGCAGCAGGCCACACACATGGCGCAGCTTGGCGAAATCCTGGGACAGCAGCGAATACGCCGGCGATACCGGGCAATACGGAATGCCGGCGTACATCGCGCCCAGCGCCACTTGCAAATGCTCGATGTCGTTACCCGACAACAATGCCAGCGGCTTATCCGCCGACAGCCCGTAACTCAGCAAACCCTGGGCAATGGAGCGCACGCTGTCGAGCATCTCGCGGTAGCTGACGCGGCGCCACTCGCCACCGGCCTGGCGTGCGGCGATAAACGTCTGCTCGGGTCGCTCCTGGGCCCAATGCACCAGGCGGTCGAGCAAGCGCGTGGGCAACTCGGCCAACGGCTCCAGGGAACGCATATGCAGCACGCCGTGTTCTTCAGTGACCGCCACCGGTGCGTGGCCGATGGCGACCTCGCGGTATCGCGGTGCGGGCTGGGGTTGCGGTCTGGATTCGGAACTCACAAGGATGTCCTCCATCAAGGCGGATCAACGCCGCCTCGTTATTGTTATGTCGCGGCGCCTGCTCAGATCGGGTAGTGCCGTGGCCCGTTCTGCAAGGTCACCCAGCGCAATTGCGTGAAGTGTTCGATGGAGGCCTTGCCGCCGAAGCTGCCATAGCCGCTGGACTTGACCCCGCCGAAGGGCATCTGCGCTTCGTCATGCACGGTCGGGCCGTTGATATGGCAAATGCCCGATTCCACCCGCTGTGCCAGGGCCAGGGCGCGGCCGGTGTCACGGCTGAAAATCGCCGCCGACAGGCCGAACTCCGAGTCGTTGGCCAGGCGCAGCAACGCCTCGTCGCCGTCACCGCGCAGCAAGACCGCCACCGGGCCGAAAGACTCTTCGCGGTACAAGCGCATGTCTTCGGTAACGCCATCGATCAGCGTCGGTTGCAGGATGCTGCCGTCCAATTGACCGCCCGCCACTAGCCGTGCGCCCTTGCCCAGCGCATCGTCGATCAGCGCTTTGATGCGTGTACCGGCGCTGGCATCGACCAGGGAACCCAGTACCGAATCCGTCGCAGCGGGGTCGCCAGCGCGCAGGGTCGCCACCTTGGCCGCCAGCTTGGCGACAAAAGCATCGGCAACCTTGGCATCGACAATCAGGCGCTCGGTGGACATGCAGATCTGCCCCTGATTGAAATAGGCACCAAAGGCAGCGGCCGCGACGGCGGCGTCAAGGTCGGCGTCATCCAGCACCAGCAGCGGCGCCTTGCCGCCCAACTCCAACAACGCCGGCTTTAGATGGCGCGCCGAGAGTTCGCCGACAATCCGCCCCACATGGGTCGAACCGGTAAAATTGACCCGCCGCACGGCCGGGTTGGCGATCAGCCGTTCGACAATCGCCGCCGCATCCGCCGGGGCGTTGCTGATGACGTTGACCACGCCGTCGCCCAGGCCGGCGTCCTGCAAGACCTGGCCGATCAGGCGGTGCACTGCCGGGCTCAGCTCCGAGGCCTTGAGCACCACGGTATTGCCGCAGGCGAGCGGCATGGCAATGGCGCGGGTGGCGAGGATCACCGGGGCATTCCACGGCGCAATGCCCAGCACCACGCCGCAGGGCTGACGCAGGGCCATGGCGAAGCTGCCGGGCACATCGGAAGGGATGACATCGCCGGTGATCTGGGTGGTCATCGACGCCGCTTCGCGCAGGATGTTGGCCGCCAGGCGCACGTTAAAGCCATACCAGTTGGCCATGGCGCCGGTCTCGCCGGCGGCCGCGATAAACTCGTCGCTGCGCGCCTGCAACTGCTCGGCTGCCTTGAGCAGTCGAGTGCGGCGTTCGTTGGGCGCCAGCGCGGCCCAGGCGGGGAACGCGGCCTGGGCAGCGGCCACGGCGGCGTCGGCATCTTCCAGGGTGGCGGCGGCGACCCGCGAGACCACTTCACCGGTCACCGGGTTGCGACGCTCGAAGGTTCGGCCGTCGCGTGCGGGGCACGACTGGCCGCCAATCAACAGGGGCACGTCCAGCATGGTGATTCCTCTTTATTGTCTTTATCGGGAATACGTTCAAGCAGGGTAAAACGTTGCGGCCCGCAGGCCGCGTCCTTCAGCGTTTATACGCCTGCAGGCCAGGCTTGATGCTCTTGTCGTCGAGGAATTGCTTCATGCCCTGCTCGCGACCGCCTTCGGTGTCGAGCAAGCGCGATTGGTCGAGCTTGGCGTAGAGGTAATCCTCGTTCTGCTCCCAGGTCAGCTCGCGGCAGCGCTTGAAGCCATGCTTGGCAGCACGCAGCACCACCGGGTTTTTCTCCAGCAGATTGCGCGCCAGCTCAATGGTGACTTCGCGCAGTTGCGCCAGGGGCACGCTTTCGTTGACCAGGCCCATTTCAGCGGCTTTCTGCCCGCCGAAGGTCTTGCCGGTCATGATGTAGTACAGCGATTGGCGGTGGCCCACGGTGTCGGCCATGGCCTTGCTCACCAGGTTGCCCGGCGGGATGCCCCAGTTGATTTCCGAGAGGCCGAAGGTGGCCTCGTCGGCGGTGATGGCCAGGTCGCACGCCACCAGCGGGCTGAAGCCGCCGCCGAAGCACCAGCCATTGACCATGGCGATGGTCGGCTTGGCGTACATGCGCAGCAGCTTCCATTGCCATTGCGAGGCTTCGCGGCGGATTTTTTCCTGGAGGATTTCCGGGCCGGCGTCCACTTCGCGGAAATATTCCTTGAGGTCCATGCCAGCCGTCCAGGCTTCACCGGCGCCGGTCAGCACCAGCACACCGGCGGCGGGATCCTGTTCCAGGGTTTCCAGCACGTCGATCATTTCCCGGTTAAGGGTCGGGCTCATCGCGTTGCGTTTTTCCGGGCGATTGAGAATGACCCAGGCGATGCCTTCCTCGATCTCAACCTTGACGGTGGTCCAACGGCCTTCGTAATTGCTCATGGCGGTGTGCTCTTGTTCTGGGTTTGAAGATGATTCGAAATTAAACCGCAAATATAGTTATGTCAATTAACTATTAATCAGCGTAACCAATATTTAACGACTGTGAAAAAACCGGCATAGCCACAGCGCGCCAACCCCGGCAAACTAGATAGCCTTCTTAACCGCCACCCTCTGAGGATTGCACTGCCAATGGCCAAGCCTTCCAACATCGCCGCCACCAGCCAGGCCCTGCCCGACAATGACGAGGTACAGCCGCCGCTGGATTCGGCCCTGGACGATCTGATCGGTTATGCTATGCGCCGCGCCCAGCTCAAGCTGTTCCAGAACCTGATCGGCCGACTGTCCGACCACGACCTGCGCCCCGCGCAGTTCTCGGCCCTGGCGATCATTGAGCAGAACCCTGGCCTGATGCAGGCCGACCTCGCCCGCGCCCTGGCCATCGAACCGCCCCAGGTGGTGCCGTTGCTGAACAAGCTGGAAAGCCGCGCCCTCGCCGTGCGCGTGCGCTGCAAACCGGACAAGCGCTCTTATGGAATCTTCCTGAGCAAACCGGGCGAAGCCCTGCTCAAGTCCCTCAAGGACATCGCCGCGCAGAGCGACCTGGACGCCACCGCAGCCCTGGACGTCGAGGAACGTGCAGAGCTGCTGCGCTTGCTCAAGAAGGTCTATCAGGACTGATCCCGCGACCTACCACAGCGCCACGGTGTAGAGCACCAGGAAGCGGGTCTGGTTCTCATCGCGAAACGCCGCGCCGCCAGGGAAATCGTTGCGGTAGATCGACTTGCGCGCCATCAGCCCGACGTTCTTCAGCGGGCCACTCTGGATCACGTAGCCCAACTCCATCTGGAACTCGCGCTCCTTGCGATCCTCGGCATTGAACGCCGCCAGCTCGATGTTATCGCCGCGCACATAACGCAGCCGGCCCTTCAGCCCCGGCACCCCCGAGGCCACAAAGTCATAGTCGTAGATGGCCTGCCAGGTGCGCTCCTTGGCGTTGAGAAAATCCGAACTCATGGTCAGTTCGCTCATGCCCATCAGCTCGGTGCCGGAGATGTACGGTGTGGCCGTGTCCCCGCTGGAATGCATGTAGCCCAGGCTGACGCGATGCCCACCGAAGCGGTAGCCGAACAGTGCCGAGAGGTTGCGGTTATCTACATTGCCCGCCTTGGCGCTGCCGTCTTCGCGACTGAAAAAACTGCGCAGGTCGCTGGTGAAAACGCCCTCGCCCACCGGCAGGTTGTGCAGCAACGCCAGGGTGTCCTGTTGGTAGAGGTCCGCTACCTCGGCATGATAAGCGCGCAGGCTGAGGTCTTTGTTGACCTGGTAATCACCGCCGACGTAAGCCAGGTGTGAGGTGGTCGCCGTCGCGTTGAAACGCCGGTTGGGCGAGGCGATGGTCATGGCCTGGTAGTCGGTGGAGTCACGCTTGTTGATGCGGTCGATATAGCCGGTATTGAGGGTCAGCCCGTCGATATCCTTGGAGCTTAACGTGGTGCCGCGAAAGGTCTGCGGCAGCAGGCGCGACGGGCTGGCGAAGGCGAATGGCAGGAAGATCGACACGTCACCGGCCTTCACGGTGGTTTGGGCAAACCGCAATTTGGCCGTGGGCGCCAGGCGCGAGTATTCGTCGGCGGCGCGCTTGTCGCTGGCCGACACCGGCAACAGCTCGGTGCCGCTGCGGTCTGGGGACGAGTCGAGCTTGACCCCCATCAGCCCACGCACATCCAGGCCAAAACCCACGGTGCCAGGGGTGTACCCGGACTCCAGGTTGAGGATGAACGCCTGGGCCCATTCCCGTGCGGCGGTCTTGGCGCCGTCGTCCTTGTAGTCACGGTCCAGGTAGTAATTGCGCAGCGTCAGGGTGCCATGGCTGTCGTCGATGAAGCCCGCCGCCCACAGCGGAGTGGGCAGCACACCGAGCATCAGCAGTGCACTGAGCAGGCGTGGAGTGCGGTTCGATACACAGCAGGCGGCCGCGACGGCGTCCGTGGGGAGGTTTGGCATGTTCGATGTCCATTTTTTGTTGTTGTTTTTGGGGGGGTGCGCACTTGGCCCAATGGGCTTGGCGGACAGAGAATGGAAACAGCCGCAGCTCCTCGTCAACCGCTACTGACCGATAATCGAACGTTAATAAACCTATCTATTTTCATATTGCCTACCCGCCCCCATCCCAAACCGCTGAATTAGACGGCTTGCTCCATGATTTGGCGCAGGGGGTCGCCACCGTTCTTTTTATAGTTATATTTGTTATCTTAATTGCCAGCAGCCGGTCAGGCTCGCCACCACAACAAAAACAACAATGAGGTTTGCCCATGAACAGTCCATCGCGTCGTTCGACGCTGACGATCGCTTTGTGTTTTATCGTTGCGCTGATCGAGGGGTTCGATCTGCAGGCGGCCGGCACCACCGCTGCCGGGCTGCGCCACAGCTTTGCCCTGGATCCGAAAATGCTCGGCTGGGTCTTCAGTGTCGGGATCATCGGCCTGCTGCCGGGGGCCTTTTTTGGCGGCTGGATCGCCGACCGCATCGGCCGCAAGAAGATCCTGGTGATCGCGGTGCTGCTGTTCGGGCTGTTCTCCTTGAGCACGGCATTTGTGCAGAGCTACTCAAGCCTGTTGCTGGTGCGCTTCCTGACCGGCCTGGGCTTGGGCGCCGCGCTGCCCAACCTGATTGCGCTGTGTGCCGAAGCGGTGAGCGAGCGCAATCGCGGCACCGCGATCAGTGTCATGTACTGCGGCGTGCCGCTGGGTGGCGCATTGGCCGCCGTAGTGGCGATGTTTTCCAGTGAGCACTGGCAGACCACGTTCATCATCGGCGGCCTCGCGCCTTTGCTGGCCGTGCCGCTGATGATCCTGCTGCTGCCCGAATCCAGCGCCTTTCGCCAACAGGTCGACCGTACCCAAGGCGTCCGCCCTTCGACGGGCCAGGCGCTGTTCGGCGAAGGTCGCGCCCGCACCACCTTGGCGTTATGGCTCAGTTATTTCTTCACCCTGACCGTGATGTACATGCTGCTTAACTGGCTGCCTTCGTTGCTGCTGGAGCAGGGTTTCAGCAAACCCCAGGCGGGCATGGTGCAGATGCTCTTCAACATTGGCGGCGCCCTCGGTTCACTGCTGGGCGGTGTGCTGCTGGACCGTTGCAATGCGCTCAAAGTGGTGCTGTTCGTGTACGCCGGGTTGCTCGCGGCGCTGGCCGGTGTCGGTTTGTCGGTGGGCATCGTGCCGATGGCCATCGCAGGCTTCGCCGCAGGATTGTTTGTGATGGCGGCGCAATTGGTGCTGTACGCCAGCGCCCCGCCCGCCTACCCAACGGCGGTGCGTGCCACCGGCGTGGGTGCGGCCGTGGCCATCGGCCGACTGGGCTCGGTGGCCGGGCCGCTGGCGGCCGGGCAACTGCTTGCGGCAGGTGCCGGCACCGCCGGCGTACTGCTGGCGACCTCCCCCGGCGTGGTAATCGCCGCACTGACCATCATCAGCGTGATGGTGCGTGCGGCGCCCCAGAACCTGTCTAGAACTGGTGCAACCAGTTAAGCACCAGCTTGTTGCCCTGGGTGCGGTTCACCGCTTCCTGCTCAAAGTACGCATTCACCGACAGGACATTCTCCTTGTTGAATGCGTACACCAGGCCTGGGCCGATGGCCCAGACCTTTTCCCGCCGCCCACTCACCCCATGCCCGTCCACTCGGGTGTCGGTGATCTGCTTCAACCAATAGCCATTCAAGCCCACGCTCAATTGCTGGTCGATTGCGTACTGCAGCGTCAGGTTGGCATGCAGCGCCTGCCCGGCCTGGGTGTCGGACACATCGCCGAAGCTGGCCGACGGTTGGTCATTCTTGCCATTCCACAGGTACATGAAGCGCCCGCTGGCCGACCACTTCGGGTTGAACCAATAGGTCGCTGCGTAATACGGGTTGAAAGACCAGAAGTTGCTGCCGGGGTTGATCGAGCGCTTGCGGTCATAGGCACCAACCGGAATCGCCACATCGACTTCGACCCGCTGGGTCAGCAGCGGGCTGCCATCGGCGCGGCTCAGGGTCGGCAGCTGCAGGAAGGGACCGACGACCACGTCGCCAAAGCCTGCACGGGAACTCAGCGCCGCGTTATTCACACCGTCGTCCACATCCACATGGGCCAGGGACGTATTGATCACGGTGAATCCGGGCATCGCACCATTGGCCAGGGGTTGGCCGACGTAGATGATCTGCGTGGTCGGCGCCACCACTTCCACGTCCTGCCTGGGTAACGCCAGCTTGTTGCCGTTGGCATCATTGAAGCGGCTGGCGCGCGAATAGGTCAGGTATTCCTCCAGGTACCAACCGGGCCCGGCAGGCGCTGGCGAGCCGTCGTAGAAACTGGTGCTGCCCAGGTTGAGTCCGGGCAGGTCGTAAGCGTGTGCAGTGGATGACAGTGCAATAAACGTCATGGCCGCAACCGGCCGCAAGATAGGCTTGAGCATCCTGGATGTCCTGTATTTTTGTTGTTGTTCAAGACCCCCGGCACGGTGGCTCCGCACCGGGGCATAGCGCTGTAGCGCGCCCTACACGTAGGTGGCCGCCAACCCGCCATCCACCGGCAGGTTGACCCCGTTGACCCAGCGCGCCGCGTCCGAACACAGGAACGTGATCACCGACGCCACCTCATCGGCCAGGGCCGGACGGGTCATGCGCTGGCTGTCCTGGGCCACCCGCTCCGGGCCGAGCATGCTGACAAAATCGCCCAGGATCGGCGTGAACACCGGCCCCGGCGCGACGCAGTTGATGCGCACCGAATGGTCGCGAAACCAACCCTGGGATTGCTGCAGGCTCCAGACAATCAGCGCTTCCTTGAAGTATTGATAACAAGTGGCCTGTTCGACCGGATTGGCCGCCAGCCACTGCTGCCCGGCCCTGAAGCTTTCGGTCGCCGCCAGCGCTTTGTGCAACGCCAACCGCTGCGGCCATTGCGCGCCGAGCACCGAGGCCACATTGACGATGCTGCCGCCCTTGGGCATGCGTGGCAGCAGCGCTTGAGTGAGATGGCGCAAGCCCAGGTAATTGACCTCGGCCACAGTTTGCAGCGGCGCCGTACCGGGCACGCCAGCAATGTTGCACAGCGCATCGACCTGCTGCGGCAGACGCGCCACCAGTGCATCGATGCTGGTGGGATCGCTCAGATCAGCATGGAAAAAGCCATCGAGCGTCAACTGTGGTTCATGGCGATCGACGCCGATCACCGTCGCGCCCTGGAAGCGCGCCAATCGCGCGACTTCCGCACCAATGCCCGAGGCCACGCCGGTCACGATCAGGGTTTTGCGGTACAGGTTCATGTTCAAGCCCTCTTATTGTTGTATAGGCATGCGTGAGCCGGGGCTCAGAAGGGATAGTTCGGTGGTGTGTTTTTCACGGTGACCCATTGCCACTGGGTGTATTCGTCCCAGTCGGCCGGCCCGCCCACGCTGCCGCCATTGCCCGAAGCACCGCGCCCACCGAAGGGGTTGATGCATTCGTCTGCCACGGTCTGGTCGTTGATGTGCAGCAGGCCGCAATCCAGCCGTTCGCCCATGGCCATGGCACGCCCCACCGAGGGCGAAATGATCGCTGCCGAAAGCCCGTACTCCGTGCGGTTGGCCAGTTCGATGGCCTCCTCGTCCGTGGCAAAACTGACCACCGTGGCCACCGGACCGAACACTTCGTCCTCAAAGGCGCGCATGCCTGGCCGTACGCCACTGAGTACGGTGGGCTGGTAGAACAGCCGGTCATATTCGCCACCGGCCTCAAGCCGTGCGCCTGCCTGCAGACTGTCGCTGACGATTTCATGCACGCGCTGCAGTTGGCGCTGGTTGATCAATGGGCCGAGCGCGGCCTCGCCCCGGGCGGCGTTGCCCACGGTGAGTGCCCGGGCCTTGTCCACCAGCTTGCGGGTCAGGCTGGCGGCGATGGACTCATGGACCAGAATTAACCCGGTGGCCATGCAGATCTGCCCCTGATGCAGCCACGCGCCCCACGCGGCATTGCTGGCGGCCAGGTCGAGGTCGGCGTCTTCGAGAATGATCAACGGGTTCTTGCCGCCCAGTTCCAGCGCGACTTTTTTCAGGTGCCGCCCGGCTGTCTCGGCCACTTTGCGGCCTGCCGCCGTAGAGCCGGTGAAGGCGATCATGCGCACGTTGGGGTCGCGGCACAGCGCCTCACCCGCCAGCGCGTCGCCGGGCAACACGTGCAGCAAGCCCTTGGGCAAGCCCGCTTCCTCGAAGAGTCGGGCGATGAGAAAACCACCGCTGACCGGGGTTTGCGGGTCGGGCTTGAGCACCACTGCATTGCCTGCGGCCAGGGCCGGGGCCACCGAGCGCAACGACAGGATCAGCGGGAAATTGAACGGTGAAATCACCCCGACCACGCCGTGGGGCTGACGCCGCGCATAGGACAAGCGCCCCGCCTCGCTGGGCAGCACCAAACCATGGGGCTGGGACAACAGGCCCGCAGCCTGATGCAGCAACACAATCGCCTCGCGCACTTCGTGTTCGCCCTTGAACAACGCGCCCCCGGTTTCCCGCGCAACGTACAGCGCCAGCTCGGCGAAGGACCGCTGCGCCACGTCCGCCGCCTTGCGAAACACCTCGGCGCGCTCCCGCGGACCGAGGGCGGCCCAGGCTGGTTGGGCCAGGGCCGCGCTGCGACTGGCCACGGCAACATCGGCCGGACTGGCCATGGCGCAGCGCATCAGCGGTTCGCCGGTGGCGGGTTCGATCACAGGGATCACGGCTCCCGAAGCGGGGATCCAATCGCCGTTGAACAGGCATTCGGACGCAAGGGCCCGCTGTAACAAATGGGTGGTTTCAGACACTGACATGGCAACTCCCGGTTCTTGTAATTGTCATCGCCTGCACGAGTGCAAACGCCGCAAGTGGGCTTGAGCAAAGGCTGTGCCGCTTGTGCACGGCGGCGCTGACATAAACCGCGGAGGGCTCTGGGCCGGGGGTTTTCGCGTAGCGCTCATTCACCCGCCGCCGGTTGGCTGCAAAAACCGGGGTGCTGGCACTTGTTCAATTGATAAGGTTATGTTTAGTAACTATCTGAGCAGTTACTCATTTCGTTCAATCGCTTTGCAGGGGCATAACAATGACTAATCCCCACAGCGCGCCAGCCGATGCGTCCTACCATCCACGGGGCGACAGCCGTCAGCTCAGCGACAGCAGCTCGCCGACGCCTGCCGAGTTGACCGACTGCCTGTTCTTCTCTCCCGAAGACGGGCGGATCTGGCTCAACGACCAACGCATGTTGCTGCTGCACAGTTCCTCGTTCGGTGCCCTGCGCAGGGAAGTCATCGAGCGCCTGGGCCTGGAGCAGGCACGTGGCCTGTTCACCCGTGCCGGCTACGCCTCCGGTGCGCGGGATGCCCGGCTGATCCGCGAGCGCTGGCCGCACGCCGATGCGGCGGCCGTGTTCCGCGCCGGCACGCATCTGCATACCCTGGAGGGCATGACCAAGGTCGAGCCGCTGCACTTCAAGTTCGACGCCGACTCGGGCTTTTATGAAGGCGAGTTTCTCTGGCACCACTCCTGCGAGGCCGATGAGCATGTGGGGGCCTACGGCATCGGGCAGGACCCGGTGTGCTGGACAGAAACCGGCTATGCCATCGGGTTTGTCAGTGGCCTGTTCGGGCAGATGGTGATTTTTCGCGAAGTGGAATGCCGAGGCATGGGCCACAGCTGTTGCCGGGTGGTGGGCAAGACGGCCGAACAATGGGGTGACGTCGAGCAGGACCTGCGCTATCTGAACGTGTCTTCGACCGTCACCCACACCGTCGCCACCGCACACCACAACCCGGTAGACCGCCTTGCCACCAGCAGCGTGCCCCAACCCATGGTGGGCGCCAGCGCGGCGTTCAACGCCGCGATGCAGGCCCTGCAACGCGTTGCGCTGACGCCCGCCACCGTGCTGATCAGCGGTGAGTCCGGCGTGGGCAAGGAAATGTTCGCACGCCAGCTGCACCAGCTCAGCCGTCGCCACGACGGCCCGTTCGTGGCGCTCAATTGCGCGGCCATCCCGGACAACCTGATCGAAGCTGAACTCTTCGGCGTGGAACGCGGTGCGTACACCGGCGCCACTCACTCACGTCCTGGGCGCTTCGAGCGGGCCCAGGGCGGCACGCTGTTTCTGGATGAAATCACCTGTCTCAGCCTGGCCGGGCAAAGCAAACTGCTGCGGGCGTTGCAGGAGCGCGAGATCGAACGGGTCGGTGGCGTGCACGGCATCAAGGTGGATGTGCGGGTGGTGGCGGCCACCAATATCGACCTGCGTAAAGCGGTGGCTGAAGGCACGTTTCGCGAAGACCTGTTCTACCGGCTGAATGTCTACCCCATCGCCCTGCCGCCATTGCGTGAACGCCGCGATGACATCCCGCTGCTGATCAACGCATTCCTCACCCGCTTCTGCCAGGAATACGCCCGCACGCCCGTGGGCCTGACCATGCGCGCCCTGAAAGTGCTGCTGCGCTACGACTTCGCGGGCAATGTGCGTGAGCTGCAAAACCTGATCGAGCGCGGCCTGATCGCCAGCGACGAAGGCCAGGCCATTGATCTGGTGCACCTGTTTCGCAATGAGCCGATGCCGGCGGACCCTTACGGCCTCGACGACCATGGCAGCCTGTCCAACACCGCGCCCTCGCAGCGCCCTGCACTGCTGGACACTCTCGGTCAGTTGGACCAGGGGTTTTCCATCGAAGGCCTTGAATCACGCCTGATCACCGAAGCGCTGCAACAGAACGCCGGCAACCTGGCGGCGGCGGCGCGGCTTGTGGGGCTTAGCCGCGCTCAATTTGCCTATCGGTTGAAGAAGCATCAGCGGCAAACCTCTTGAACGGCAATTAGTGCTTTAAAAGCTTTACCCAATTAAGTATTTTGCAGGCATACCGACCCCCTTTGAATCGTGACCAGGAGCACCCGTGAGCGGACTGCGTGAACGTCAGAAAGCCGAACGCCGGCAAGCCATCAGCCAGGCGGCCATCGAACTGTTCGAGCGCCAGGGTTTCCAGAACACCACCATCGAACAGATCGCCAGCCAGGCTGGCGTGTCGGCGCCCACGGTGTTCAAGTATTTCGGCAATAAGCAGGAGATCATCCTGGAAATCCTGCACCACGCCGACCAGCGCGCAATCACCGACACTCGCAGCCTGATCCATGACTTCGAGGATCCGGTCGACGCGCTCTGCCACCTGGAGCGACTGTTGACGGGCTATGCCCTGGAAGTCATGCATCCCAGCCTCTGGCGTGAATTGCTGCCACTGATCCTGTTCGGCGGCAGCAACGCATTACCCGCCGGCTATCGCGCCATGAACGATGCACTCAGGGCCGAGATCAGCCAACTGCTGCGCGAGCTGCAACTGGCCGGCAAGCTGCGCCCGCAACTCAATGTGGAACTGGCGGCGTTCCTGTTGAACGACTACTCACATTTGCAGCTGTTCAGGCTGGTGAATCAGGAGCAGCCGGACGTCGACGCGCATTCCCTGCAGGTCAGGCGCATTACTGAGCTGCTGTTCTATGGCATGCAGGCTTGAATCCATGGCCGACCTGGCAGCGTGCAACGACAGAGAGGCTGCGTGGCGTACGTACTGACACCCTGGGATCGGCGGTGTCGCCGACGCAGCCTCGCTTGCGCTCGACAGCTGCTACGACGGAGGGGCAACGTCGTACGCGTAGATTCCGTCTTGACTCTCACCGGGCAAGCGCAAGCTTCGGGTCGCAGCTGCCGAGCCCGGCGCGCACGCACCGGGCCACACTGATCAGCGGTTGGTCTTGATGTTGGTCCAGGTGCGAGTACGGATCCGCTCGATCGCGGCTGGAATCGGTTCAAGCGCAAACAGCGTCTTGCGCGCCTCCTCCGGCACGTACATGTTGGGGTTGTTGCGGATACTGGCGTCCACCAGTGCGTTGGCGTCCTTGTTCGGGTTGGGGTAGCCGATCTTGTTGCTGATGCGGGCAATCACTTCCGGGCGCAGGATGTAATTGATGAACGCGTGGGCCTCAGTGACGTCGGGAGCATTGGCCGGAATCATCATTACGTCCGACCACATCGGCGCGCCTTCCTTGGGCAGCGCCATCTCGACCTTGACGCCCTTGCCGGCGGCATCCGCCAATTGCTTGGCCAGCGCGACGCCGCCGGACCAGCCCACGCCCACACAGATATCACCGTTGGCCAGGTCCATGCCGTAGCGCGACGAGTTGAAGTAGGTGATGTACGGACGAATTTTCATCATCACCGCCTGGGCCAGCGGATAGTCCTCGCGTTTCTGGCTGTTGGGGTCCAGGCCCTGGTAGTGCAGGGCGATAGGCACGATCTCGTTGCCCGCGTCGAGGAAACCCACGCCACAGCTGGCGAGTTTGGCGAGGTTTTCTTCCTTGAAGATGACGTCCCAGGTGTCCATTTTTACGTCGGGGCCAAGAGCTTTGCGCACCTTGTCGACGTTGTAGCCGATCAGCGTGGTACCCCACAGGTACGGAGCGGCGTAGCGATTGCCCGTGTCACCCACGGCTTCCAGGGACTGCATGAACTGCGGGTCCAGGTGTTGCCAGTTCGGTAACTGCTTGCGGTCCAAAGGCTGGACGGCACCGGCGGTGATCAGGTGCCCGAGATTCGCGGTGCCGGGGAACACCACGTCATACCCGGAGTTGCCCGTCAGCAGCTTGGACTCCATGGTTTCGGCACTGTCAAACACGTCATAAATCGGGCGAATGCCAGTGTCTTCCTGGAAGCTCTTGAGCACTTCCGGCGGCAGGTATTCGATCCAGTTGTAGATCCGTACGGTCCGTTCTTCAGCCACGCAAACGCCACTGATCAGCAATGAGGCAATCGTACCCAGCAAGGTGTGACGCAAAAACCTGTTCATGATGAAACACTCCAGCGCGGCCACGATGGCTCGCGGCACTTAATAGCGATAGGTGAAATACACTTCCAGCGCACTGAATTTCTGGTCATCGCCAAAGACCTGCTTGGCAGCAGCCAGGGGCTTGACCCAGTTGTAGGACAGCGACGTATAGAACGACGGCGTGGGCGTCCAGTCGACAAATACCACGCTCTCATCGGCAAAACGCCGCTCACTGACTGCGGCGCCCAGGTAGTTTTTCTCGTCCAGCCAGAACTGGTAGTGAATCGTGCCGAGGGTCACGGTATCGCTGAGGTGGGTCTTGAGCGAGAACTGCTGGACCTTTTCGTTGCTGTTGAACAGCAGGTAATTGCCGACCACGTCGCCGACGAGCCACGTCCCCCAGTCGACAAAACCTTTGCTCAGTGGGTCCCAGGCTTTCTGGCGGTTGTCGGTGAGGTTGTCATCACCGGAAAAACTCGCGTAGCGATAACCAATGATCGGTGTCAGCGCCAGCGTGCTGAAGGCGTAGTCGGCCTGGGCATACCAGGCGTTGGCATCGTAGTCGGCACCCTCGCCGCTGCCGCGCTCCACGGCGTACTCGGCGTTGAGCGTCAGTGCTTGCACACCGGGCACCTTGGCGTTGAGCGCTCGCACGTTGTAGACCTGCATCCCGTCACGAAGACGCGGGAACGTGCTGCCTTTAGGCCCCAAGGCATGGACCTTCATGGCCATCGCCCCGAGGGTTACCTGGTCATCGAGGTTGTAATCGAGGTTGACGCCGGTCATGCGCAAGTCGCCCAAATCGTCGTCGGTGCGCAAGGTAAACGCCTGGGATTTGAATGCGCCATGGTTCCAGGCCAGGATCGCCGAATCCTTGAACGCGGTGCGAGGCCCCAGCCAGTAGGCGGCGTCCTTGTACTGGTCGAGGTTGCCGTCCATGACGATGAACCCCGTACCGATCATGTAGTTCTGGCGGCCTGCGGTGAGCGTCCATTCGCCGGTTCGAACACCCGCGTAGAGTTCTTCGACGGCGGCCTTGCCGTCGGAGCTGCGGGTGTAGCCGCCCGCATCGCCGTCGCCGAAGGTGCTGGCCGCCACCAGCGAGCCGCCCGCCAGCAGGCTGAAGTCGGGTTGCAGCGCATAATCAAGCTTGACGCCGGGTTTGACGTAGAGCTCTTGCCAGTTGATGTTGGCGCCGCCATTTTTACCGCTGCGGGCATCAACCTGGCCGCTGCCGAAGTTGACGCCACGGGTAAACAGGGCGCCACCGCCCGCCGTTAGATTGACTTCACCCTTGAGATTGCCGTCCTCAAAGGTGTAGCCCGCCAGCGCGACGTGGGTGGTCAAGGGTAAACCGACCGCTAAGAGCGCTCGGGAAAAACGCTTGGTGAAAACCATAAGAAGCTCCTGTGGAATTATTGTTGTTACAGGGCAGTCAATGGCGACGCAGCGCGCCGCCAACACCTGGGCGGGCCAGGTGAATAGAACGCAAGACTCTTATTGTTTGGCGTGTGTCAGTGATTCAGGTGGGCGGCAATGGCGCGCAGCATGCGCACGCTGTCGGCATCGAACGGGCCGACCGCTTCTGCCAGGGAGGATTGCTTGACGATCACAACGCCGGAGGGCTTGTCGATGAACAGGTACTGGCCGTGAATTCCGCCGGCCATCAGCGCTGGGCTGTGGTCGTTGAACACGTACCACTGGCTGCGATAGGACGCTCCCGGCGTCCAGCTGGAAAACTCGTCATTCTGCGCATAGATCGCCGGATCGGCGCCGGCAGCGATTCGGGCCACGGTCTCAGGCGACAGCAACTCAAGACCGTCGTGACGGCCATCGTTGGCCAGCAACCGACCGAAACGCGCCATGTCTCTCAAGGTGGCGCTGAAGCCCGCCCCCGCCACATTGCGTCCCCAGGCATCGGCCATGAAATAACCGTCTCGGTCGCACCCCAAGCGCTTCCAGATCGCCTCCAGCATCTGACTGCAGGCCCTGCCCGAGGCACGCTCCATGACCCAGGCGAGGGCTTCGGTGGTCGCGGTCACATAGTGGAAAAAACCACCGTGGCTGCCGCGCTTCTTGAGGGACGGCAAGTACTGATACAGGGATTCGAACTGCGCGTAGGCCGCCGGCGCCGGTTGAAAACCGCAGGCGTAACCGTACTGCGAACTCGCTGAGTTGGGATCGTCATAGACCTCGCTGTAGTCGATGCCCACCGCCATGTCGAACAGCTGGCGCACGGTGGCATCGCCAAATGCGCTGCCCGCCAGTTCGGGGACGTAGTACGCAGCGGGCAACTCGGGCCTGAGCACACTTTCGGTGACCAGTTGCTCGCCCAAAGTGCCGATCAGCGACTTGGTCACCGAGAACATGATGTGTCGATCACAGGCGCGCTGCCCGTTGAAGTAACGCTCGAACAACACCGTATCGCCCTGCATCACCAAAAAGGCGTCGGTCTGGCTGGCGACCAGGTGATCGATAACGTTGATGCTCAGCCCACACTCACTGTCAAAGCACAGCGATTCCAGGGCTTTGGGCGCGTCCTTGAGCGTACCCACGGGACCTGGGCCTGCCGAGACATCGATGGAGGGCCGCAGCCGCGCCAGGTTACGGAACCCCCACTGATTGAAGGGCGCACGCATCCAGTTGTGCCACGTGACCCGGTGTTTCTGCTCGGCAGGAAAACCCTGCATCAGCAAGGGGGCAACGCCAGTTGCCAATGACGATTCGTTTGCCTCGACGTAAAGCGTCGCTAGTGAGGACGCGATTGTTTGACTCATCGGGATAACCCTGAAGATGACTCTGCATGACAGCAGATGCCCAGGAATAATTATCCGATAATTTATTTTAGTCAATAAAACTTTTTAGAGGGTAGCCTTAATTTCACAGGACATCGAGCTACACACCAGCCCGGGCTTCAGCGGTTTATCGCAGAAACGAAAAAAGACGCCGTAGCGTCTTTTTTGAGAACCTGACTTTATGCTTCTTCGGAATCGCTGTTTGGATTCCCGGGCGGCGACTATTTCACCTGCGGTGGACGTCTTTTTCAGCGTGTCTTTGGCTGGCGTAAATCGCGCCCTGAAGCAATCACTGCCTGGCTTGGCGAATCACAAGCTGCGTCAGGCGGCTCTTGACTCGGAAGCAGAACTCACGAATTTGAAATTGATAAGCCGGCATCACCATATCGTTGATATCAGGGCTTATGGAGTCTTTGATTTCCATGTATTTGCCCGTCTTGCTGGCAATGACCTGGTATTCCGCTTCGTATTTGTTGTACGACGCCTTGTTGTAAACCTTCAAAACATCGAGCTCTTTGCGGCATTGCTCAGCGCTATAGACGTTTGAGCTCGCTTCTGGTTCTGGCTTAGTGGTATGGGGCGAGACAGTGACCGGGGCGTCAGCAGCGGCGTTTGCAGAGGCAGACTCATACCGCACAGAATAACCCTCAGACGGGTTTGCGGCTGCCGGGGTGGAGACCTCAGCTGGTGATTGCTGGACGACGACAGGTTCTGGAGTCACTCCAGGTTTTTCTGGAGTTTTCGTAGCGCATCCAGAGAGGGCGAGCCCTACCGATACAACGATGCCACAAATTTTATTCATCGGTTCCACCAAGGGGTAATTATGGTTGGCTGAGTCATTACGTTCGGGGTAGAGGTAAGAACTCATTCAATGATCGAGGGTAAAGTTTCTACCAGCCTCAAGGCACTCAGCCTCTCTTCCTTGAGTGCGCAGCTAACCGATAATAGTAAAAAAACAACGACATGACGAGTAAAGCTTGTCAAAAACGCCACAAATTCAATGGGACAACTACTGCGGGACCCGCTGCCGGTGAACCCGGATCTGCGTAGCATCAACGCGTGAGTTTGGGTCACCGACATCACCCGAGGAAACGACAAGCCAATCAACTACAGGGCTATGTGCGGCCCACCTTCGCCCGCCTCCATCAATCGCCCAAGCTGCAGCACCGCATTCTTGCCCGAGCGACGGTAAAGATCGCGGGCCTTGACGTAGTCCACCGGCTCACCTTCACCCCGCTCGGCCATCTGACCCAGCAGAACATAGCGGGCCGGGTTCAGCTTGGCCGACTCGACGAACAGCCCCGCGCCTTGCTGAAATCTTGATCGACGCCGTAGCCACCCTCCTGGTACATCTTGCCCAGCATGGTCTTGCACGTGGCATTTCCATAATCGGCATAGCGTTCGATATAACGCAGATTGGCCCGTTCAAAGGGCTTCTCACCGGCGATCATCATTCATCGGAAGCCCACCAGAGAAGAATCGTAATCGGCAGGTCGTGTCAGGTTCTGACAGCCTGTGACCAGGGTGAAAAGTAATAGGACGGGTAGAGATTTGAACATGCGTCCTTGCATCCGCTGAAATCAAAAAAGTTTGGGTTTAACAGTGTGTTAACCGGCTTACTCTTAGTAGATACAAATAACGCTACCTTCGTGGGGGGGGCACCGCTGAATCGAAGGATTAGAAGCTGTTTTCTACAAATCACGCTGTACGATTCGGTTGGCGGACTCGAACCAGGGACCCAATGATTAACAGTCATTTGCTAGCTGTTAGTCGCAACGGTGCCGCGGAAGAGCGTGGTGGAGAGATAGGGTTGCTGCATAGCGTGAGCCGCATGAACGCAGCACCTCACGAAAGTTAGTCGGGTTGGATTGGGTTGTCAAAGCGTGGCAAAACAATGATCTGTAGGAAAAGGAGGCGCCCTCTGTCAGCTACCGAACAACCTTCATGCCTCACTTAACTTCCTGACCAGCGTAGCCGCCATTAGCTTCAACGTTCTGCTCTCTGCCTCAAACCCCTCATCTAGAGCGCATATGACCTGCGCCCTGTCAAGAATGTAGCCAGCCAAAAAAACTGACTCAATTGATTCAATTGCATGAATGACAACCGACTCGAATGGCACTTACTTAACCTTCTCCGGGTGTCCATTTTTCCTGACCTCGGCCCTGGCCGCCGAACTCTTCTGCGTCAGCATCGGGTAAGGCTTGGGCCTTCGCTTTATGGCACGAGGCTCAATGCGCCCAGGCCGGTTCCCCACACGTTTCCTGGCGATCAATTTGAGCAAATCCTGGGCCCCATCGCCTCGTGCATCTGCACCGTACCTGCACATCGCAAGGTATGTTTGAAGGCTATGTTTGAAGCTCAGTTGTCGCGGCAAACAATCAGCTAATAGCGCTGATTGGGCCATTACCATCCGAATCAAATTGTGCGCCAGCAGATACACCCATAACTCTTTGACGGCCATGTCAGGCGTCTTGCAGCTCAGCGCTTCAAGCCCCAACGTTGTCTTGAGATTGCGCAAGTCCAGCTCAACATGCCAGCGGTCTTTGTACAGTGATTTTAGCGCTGCCTTGGATGCTTGTTGTGGGCACTTCAAGGTGGTTACCAGGATTTTTCCGCCGGTTTTCAGTTCACGTACTGTCAGTGTTTCAGGTACATCGTCGTAATAAGTTTGGCTCATCCAGGAAGGCCGTTGCCTGGGCTTTTTCAACGCCACCAGATGATCTTCCGATCCCAGTGATTGCCCTAGTTGAAAGTCCGTACTGCGCCGCCTGGCACCGTATTGTTCGAACACACCGTCGATTCCACGACGATGCAGTTCACACAGCAAAAAGTACGTCGCGTAGTAGGCGTCGCCCAACACAACGTCGCCTCGATTAAGCGTGTCGAGCATCGTTCTGAGCAATGTCTGCTCATCGCCACCCTTGCCTCGAAAGCGCCCCAGCGAGGCATCTAAAACGGCACCGCTGGCCAGGCAAATGATCCCCACCAAACGGCAGATGGGGAAACCCAACCCGACTTTCTGGCCACGAGACTGCGGATAGGCATTTTGGTTGGCCGTGGTGTCCGGCATGGTCACCGTGGTGCCGTCCACTAGACGCACTGGGCGCCCCATCCAGCGCCATGATGGTGGCGCGTTGTGACTCATTGATGATCCCGTGGAGCGCAACAACGTTGAAACCATTTCTACCGGCAACCGCGCCAGTGCTTTGCAATAAGCGCCGGTGTGCACGCTGTTGGGTTTCAATCCATCGCAGCAACGTTTGATCGAGAAGTCATTCACGGCATTCTGGCAAGAACGGTCGGCATTCATGGCCTGGGCCAGAAACATCGACAGGGTCTCGGTCGGTGTGAACAACCGTTGACGATGCTTGGGCATCACGGGCTCGACACGCTGTAGCAGCTCTGGGTCGGCGAGCAACTTGAAGAATGCTGGAGCATTGCTGTTTTTGGCGTGCTTATGAATGCGCTGCTGTTGATGATTGACGATTTGACGTCTACGATTCACGCGGGCTGTGTCCTTGTTCTATTGGTGTGTGTTCGCAACTATCACCGTAGACCAAGGCCAGCCTTTTTCAATTTTTTCAGCAGGATCAGAGGGTTACCTGTTAAGTAAGTGCCATTCGGGTCAGACCACTATTCTCATTTTTTAAAGAGCAATTTTTCTGGCCTTTATAAAAACGTGGCCTGCCCCCGATTTCTGCAAATAAACAACGGTGGGTTTCCCACCAGAACTAGCTAATTCCCCCATCGCTTTTGCACCAACTAATTACGGCGAAATCAAAACCACTGGAAAATTTAAAATTTTTCCTTCAACATAATCCAAAGATAGGGCATGCAACTTCTTTGATACGCGCGAATCTATTGACATAAGTAACATCAAGAAAGTCTCCAGTTCGTCACTATACTCTATTCCTTTTATACCTAAATTATCGTGCAGCCTTCCAGAATACTCACTTTCAACTCCATCATTCGAAAAGACATAAATTATCTCAGAGGTAATATCTGAGTAAACAATTGACTGAACAAAAACCTTACTGTTTATAGACGGAATGACCATTCCACACATCCTTAAACTCTTTAACGCCCATTTTGTACTGCGTACCATTAAAAGGATCTTTAATCAACACCCTGCCAACGTCATCCACTCCATCAACCACGACCCAGTGCCCTACTTTATTTCCAGAATCCCACATCATTGCACTCCAAGAGCCAGTTTTATTGAGTGCATTGAAGCTAGATACATCGACTGCATTCCCAACCCAACCAGAATCAGCTGTATTTGATTTACTCGCCAAGGAGGTAATGGAAGTAAGCTCGGTTCCAAGATCAACCTGAGAAGTAAGAACACCTCGATCCTTCAACAGCATCTCACCACAGGCAGCACCGCAAGCTGTAGGAGTGGATTGCTTTACCACGTTAGGGCTAGCAATCCGTCCAAAACATTCCAAGTCCCACCAGTCCCAGCCTTTATTTCTTTTGTACCGACGGCCAAATAAAAGCCATGCTAATTAACTTACTAAACTATCCACTCCACCTCAAAATCAACTAGCTGAGCCTGAAGCCCTGCCTCATGCTCGAACCAGTAGTCAAACCCTTCAAGATCACTTTTCTTCAAGTAAAGATAATACCCGCCAGTGTCGCCATCACGGTCGTCAGCAACAACAATTTCCCAGCCAGAATATTCGCCAGTGATAACAATACCCTTCCGAACGATAGACATATCCATATCCTAGTCCGCATAGGGAACATGATTGTTAGAAATATATTTTCCAGTCACAGGATCTTTAACTCCGAAATGTACATGCGGAACTCCCGGAGCGTGTGCTCCTGATATAGATCCTGAGTCGATACGGAACTCCCTAGTGCCATCAGCGCTGTGAAACACCCCAGAGCCGGGCTTACCGATTTCCCTGTACTCGGGACCGAGATATTTTTGCCCTGCCGATAGAGCCTCATCGGTTGTGAGCGTCATAGAGCTCGTGAAATTTTTCTTACCAGATAGAGTTTCATTAATCACTTGATCTACACGCTGCCCAGCACCTGCTTCCAGTTGAATCTGTTTTTCAGCAGTAACAAAGGTTTTCCAGTTTTCAGTAGGACCAGCTAGTGGAGTGCGTGGAGTAGCTGTTGCTTTTGTACCATCGAAGCTCGCGTCGTTGGCAGCAGCTTTTCCGTTACCTACAACACCTGTTTCTCCAGAAACCAAGCCAGATGCAGTGTCTTTTGCACCGGGCGCGCCCCCGCCTGAAGTCTCTTTGACCGGAGGATTATAGTGCATCCCCGCCTCTGAATCAGGCCCACCAACGGACGAACCACTATCCTTACCCTTGGATACCCCTCCACGAACAGCCTTGGCGTCCATGAACTCATCAAGAGCCTTCTGCACTTTTGGTGAAACAGCGCCTTCAACGGATCCAGGCCCACGCGCGCCTCCATAACCGGGTATGACCAACGCAGCCAGTGCCGTGGCGTTTTCCCACTGGTCAGTTACCTTGGCGAGATTTGTTAGGTCATTCAATGCACGTGCGGTCAAAGTATCTTTGTAATACTCGCAGATCCCAGTCGTGCAGTTGAGATCCTTCAATGCGGTTAATCCACCTTGAATTGACGTCATCAAGGATTTAGCAAATGCGCCACTGACTGCGTGCTTCGACCAATCGCTGGTTTCATCACTGATCTGCTGATATTTACCTCCGATCCAAGTGTTTTTCTGACAGTCCTCATTATTACCGCAGGCGTTCATATCGCCGACAAAGTCACGCATGTCGTCATGGTTGAGATTGTTGTACTGGGTTGCATTGCCAGCAATAAACGAACCCGTCTGCAAATCTTTCGCGTTATCGCCAGCCAAGGCCGCAGCGGCCACTACGCCCAGCAGTTGCGAGGACATCAACATCAAGTGGTCACGATTATCTGGATCAAGCTGTGCCGATAGCCGTCGCAACTGGTTGGCGAACGTCTCGTTCACCCCTGCCGCCATTGCGCCGACGGCAAAGTCGCTGCCCGACGCTTCGGCGATCATGCCACCTACCAAGGCATGCAGAGCGATTTTCTCCGGACTGCCGGTTTTAAGACCGAGGTTACCCACCTGATCGAATGAGTAAGCTGCCAGTGTGCTATAGACTGTAGATTGGAGAATACCTGCCAGTGTTACGTCTCTACCGAATGCCTTGGCAATTGCGGCTGCAGAAGCATTGTTGATCAACTGCTGTCCGGCAAAATGGCTGACGGCCTGTATCGACCCCAAGTCGATCACAGTCTTGCCATTGACCACCTTAGTCATGGTCATGTCGCCCAAATAATTTTGCGCGACATTGGCAGTGATGGCGGCTATTGCGGCATTGGTCAGGCCGTCTTTACTAACTACCGCCTTCAAGCCAGCGCCGATATTTCCTTTGTTGTTGATAGTCGCAACTGCACCAGTAGTAGCAAGACTGGCCGCTCCCGCCAAGGATGCACCGGTCAAGCCAACACCTGCAGGACCGAGCATGACAGTCATGAGAATTGCGACGATCATCTGCGCCGCCGGGCCCATGCCCGCGTTGGCGTATTTGAAGCTGGTGTGGATCTCTTGCACTTGCCGCCAATCAACACCACCTTGGGCATCCAGCTCCTTAAGCCATGCCAATTTTGGATCAGCGTTGACCATCGCATTGATGGATTCGCTTACCGTCTGCTTATTGACCTGGCGAACATCGACATGGATTTTCCCTACTGCACTTATTACTAGGTCACCCTTAGCAGTCAATTCACTCTGCCGAACCGTTTCGTCGGTGCGGCCTTCACCCTTCATGCTGAACCAGGCGGCGTTGGTCTTGCTCTTCTCGTGACTCTCTTGATGCAGATCCTTTACGCTTTCAAAGGTGATGGAACCACCACTATCAATGGTCAGATCTTTGCCACTATTGAGCTTAGCAACCTGATAACGCTGATCCCCGCCACTAACCAATGACAAATCGCCCCCGGTCGTGATCTCACTCCCAATGTTATTCACATCGGTCACTTCATCACGCTGAGTCTTTTTACTGCCCCAACTCCCCTTTTTCTTCTCGTCAAACAGTGAATAATCGCTGTTCTGTGCAGCCAGCAACTGAAGCTTATCCCCGGCAGCCAAATAGGCTTCGTCACCCGCTGCGATACGACTGGCAATCATCGTCAGATTTTTGCCCGCGTTTAGATCAACATTGCCACCAGCGGTAATTTCGGCCTTGACCTGACTAACATGATCTTCCTGAATCGTAAGTTTCTTGCTCTTGTATAAGAAATGCTCTTCATCCGCTGCAGAACTGATGGTGGCGTTCTCGACCGCATCCATCTTGATGTCTCGCTTGGCATCGATCTGGGTGGCAACTACGTTGAGGTCCCGCCCTGCCTGTACCGATATATCCCGCCCGGCGCTAACGCTGGCGCCGTACTGGGTAGTGGTGCTGCTGTTACGATTAACGTCGCGTATCAGGGTGTCCAGGGTTTGCGAGGCGACCAAGTTGACGTCTCGACCTGCATTCAAAAGCAGGTCGCGACCGCTTTTCAGTTCGCCACCGACAACGTTGATGTCCCGTCCCGCGGAGAAGCTCAGGTCGTTGGCGGCTTCGACGCGTGCGGCATTGTCTGCAAACTCTTTACGATCCTGTACTTGCCCGTAGGCAATTTGCGAAGAGGTCACTGTGCGCTCGTTGAGCACGTCACCTGTAAGCGCGCTTACCGCAACATTGCGCCCGCTTAGGATGCCGCCCGCCTTGTTGATCACATTGTTCCCGGCCAGCAGGTCGAGACGATCACCGGCTTGCATGAGGCCGCTGTTAGTCAGGTCTTCGCCGGCCGAGACCGACAGGTTGTTGGTGGCTTTCAAAGTGCCGACGTTATCAAGTTGCTTGCCGGCGATCAGCGACACGTCGCGGCCCTGGATCAAAGCGCCATTCGGTGCGAGTCGGTCATTGGCGTGAGCAAGGTAAAGCACCGGAACCAGCACAGTTTCACCATCGACGACAGCGCTCTCCATCCAGACGATATCGTGGGTCAGGGCGGCGACCTGCTCGGAGGTTAGGGAGACACCGACGCTAAGGTTGAGAGCGGTCTTGCTGGCAATGGCGTTGTCCATCAGGTACCGAAACTGAGCCTCGTTAGAGGTCTGTCCGCTGATGAATGCCTGGCCGGTACGAGCGACCACGGCTTGCTGGACCAGGGTTTGCTCATACAATCCATCGCCCAGGCGCTTGGCGCTCTGGTCGGGGTCGTAGCCCAGGTTTTGCAGTAAGTAATCCGAACTCATGAATGACTTGAGGTCGGTGAGTACCGAGTTGGTTTCGACCAGGTACTTATGCGGATTGGCAGGCACTATACTGCTGGGCAGGCCCTGGACCCGTGCAAGAGATTGGTTGGCGGGAGAGGCCGGCTGCTCAGCGAGATTCGACCCGGTAACGCCATCAACAACCGTTTTTCCGGGCGTACCCTGGGTGTGCTGCGGAACGCTGATGGCACCAGCACCTGAGTCGGCGGGTGCTGTCACGCTGATGGTCGATACGATGCCCGCCCCCTGACGGACATCTGCAGTCAGTTGTTGTTGAGTTGCTGAAACCGCAGACCCCGTGCGGGCTTGAATGTCTCGCGCCAGGACGTCCGGTACGGTTTGGTCGCGTTGGGTCTGCGCAACGCTGTTACCTGTGAGGGTCCAGTTTTGTGCCGCGATGGCAACCGGTGTGAATTGAGCGCTGCTTCCTCCTTGCCCACTCAAGCGGAACAGGCCGTTCTGCCCCACGGGCAGGCTGAACCCCGGCAAGCTCAACGGGTTGACCTGCTGCTGGGAAAGGTCAGGCGGTAACTGGCGGTTGAGCAGTACTACGGAGGGCTGAGTCGCACTATAAACACTGGTGTTGATAGAGCGGCCAGTGACTGCGGCAACGGTTTTTTGGACCACCAAGTTGCTGATGTCGTTGGTGGCGCTCAGCTTGACTGCGCCTCCTGCCTGGATGATCGCAGGTGCAACCGCTTTTCCATCGGCCTGCACCACGACTGGGTCATTGATACCGTAGAAGAGTGAGGGATTGAACTTGCTCACCAACTGGTTGAACGCGCCAGGGTCGAATGGCCCCGAGCCTGGGTGCAGACGGTTATACGCCACTACTTCATCGATAAGCCCATAGAAATACTCACCGCTTATCCAAGTGCCCGCGCCCACTTCATGACCGGATGTACCGGACGCCGAGAGTGCTGCCTTGTTGGTGATGTTGGCGCTGGTAATAGTCAGGTCGTTCGCCGCCGACACCAGGCTGTATTGGTTTTGGAAGTCAGTACTGTTGACCGTCAGGTTGCGTCCCGAAATAAGGTTCGCCATCGGCGAATCTGCGCTGATTAAACTCTCGACGGTCTGATAGATGAATACAGGGCCACGCACTCGCGGGGACTCTGGGCCATCGCAGTGCTGCACGCACCGAATGGTCATGTAGCCACCCGTGACTTTCTGGTCCATGCGGAACCTGTCGCGCTGGTTGACGAAACTGTCAGCGGCGACACTGATATCACCGCCTGCTTCGATCCGACCAGAGCTGTTGAGCACACGTTGAGCCGAGCCGCCTGCGGTGACTCCGTTAATCTGAAGGTTGCCCAGGCTGTAAACGTCGGCGTACTGGTTGGTGAAAGCGCCCGCCTGAAGCCTCATGTCTCGACCACTGAACAGAAAGCCACGGCTGCCATCCTCAGCCTGAGCGTTGAGCAGAATTGGGGCCGTTGCGGTGAGATCCCTGGACGCCGCAATTGCGCCGTAGTTCGCGACGTTCGAAGCAGCTATGGTCATATCACCCGCCGAAGATAAACGGCCGTAGTTGGTTAACTCACCGCCTACGTTTATCCCCGTCGTCGCGCCACCCGCGATGCTGGCAGAGCTGCTCAAGTTCAACTGCGAGGCGCCGACCGTCAGGCTGCCGAGACTGGTCATTCGACCGTCTCCGGCGTATGTCCCACTCAGCGTCAAGCTCATGGTGCCGTCACTGGCAATCAATCCATCGTTGCGCCAGTTGCCCCCGCTGCCGGTTAAGGCTGTCGTGGCAAGCAATTGGCCGGACGCGGTCTGAGTGAAGCTGTTGACGTTCACATTCAGCGTGCCAGCTTGCAGTACGCTGCTGTTGGTCCAACTATCTGCACTGAGCGTCAACGTTCCGCGGGTGACGAAGCTGCCGCCTGCATTGATGACGTCTTGAGTCGAAATGCCGAAGTTGCCGTTACCAACGTGCAGTACGCTGCCGTTCGCATTAAGCAGCTTGCCCACACCCAGGCTCAGTTCGGTGTTGGCGCTCTCAAGCCTGCCGTTTTGGTTATCAAACAAACCACCAATCTGGAAGTCGGTTTTGCCGCTGCTGCCCAGTGCACGCAACTGGCCGGCCTGGTTATCCAGACTCGCCGCCTTAATTGCCAGGCTGCTGTCGCTTTCGATAATGCCCAGGCGGTTGTTCAGATCGCCGGTAAGGTTCAGATCGATCTGGCTACCCGCGATCTGCCCGTCATTGTCGCCACTGTTATCAAAGTCATTCGCGGTGACGTTAACTTTTCCCTTGGCATAAAGACCGCCGTTGCGGTTGTCAAAGTTGCGCGTAACGACACTGACGTCACCGGTCTGTGCCGAAATACGCCCACCATGATTGTCGATTCCGCCCAGTGCGGTCAGGTTCAGGCGCTGGGCCTGGGTGATGCCGCCTTGGCGGTTGTTGTTCAGGTCGTAGCCGTTATTCAGCACACCGGTCAGTTGGGCAGTGAGCATACCTTGCAGGCTGGCGAGCACGCCGCCACGGTTATCAACATGGCGGCCGACTACGGTCACGTCACCGGACTTGGCTTGAATGCGACCGCTTTGATTGTCAATATCGCTACCGACGGTAAGCTTCAGATCACCCTGGCTTTGTATCACTCCCTTGCCATTGGAAAGGCTGTACGCGTCGACTTGCACGCTGCCGTTCTGGCTGTGAATCAGGCCATCGGCGTCGTTCTGTACTGCACCCGTCGTGTTAACGAGGAGTTGATCATTGGCCGCGACGGTGCCGCGCTCGCGGTTATCCAGGCCGCCGGTGAGCAAGGTCAACAGCCCCTGGCTGGCGATTTGGCCGCCTTGGTTGTCGATTTGCGTAGTGCGCTTGACCCGCAACGGGCCAACGCTGGCGATCTTGCCATGGGTGTTGGTCAGCGCACCGAGCAGATCCAGGGTCACGGAGGCGTTGCCAATCAGGCTGCCGCCGCTGTTGTCCAGTGTGGTGCCGGTGAAACCAAGATTCTTTTGTGCATTGACGGTACCGCCAGCGTTGGTCAACGTCATGGCGCTCATAACCAGGGTGGAGCCGCTGTCGATCAAGCCCCCCTCGGCGTTATTCAGTACACCGCCAGCGACAGTCAGATTCTGGTCACTGCCGCTGGAGAGAATCCCGCCACGGTTATCAAGGCTGGCCGAGGTAACGTTGAGTTTTTGTTGGCTGACCAGCGCCCCTGCGCCATTGTTGAGCAGCGCGCCGCTGAGGTTTACGTTGACGTCTGCATCGCGACTGGACAGCGTGCCGTTGTTGCGGTTGTCCAGCGTGCCGCCGCTGACATCCAGGCCCTGCAAGCCGGAGATCAGACCATTTTGGTTAAGCAGGTTGTCGGCGTTAAGACTAAGCCGATTGTTGCTGATCAGCTTGCCGCCCGTGTTTTCAAACGTACGCCCAGCCAGGGTATAGCTCTGACCGCTGGAAACTTCACCACTGTGGTTATCGAGGTCTCGCAGCCGGCTTATGGTGAGCGGCCCCTTGGTGGTGAGCAAGCCATTACTGTTGGTCAGGTCGCCCCCGTTCAAATCAAGCCTGATTGCGGCATTGCCGAGCAAGCGCCCACCGTTCTGGGTCAGTGCCCCAAGGTTAAGGTCAATATCGCCTGCGGCAGACACTTCGCCGCCATCACTGGAGTTCAGTATTTCGGCGGTCAGGCCCAAAGCCCCCTGAGTGTTGATCAGGCCCTTGCCACTGTTGTCCAGTGCATTCGCCTTGATCTTCAACGCAGTGGCGCCGAGCAACTGACCGCCCCGATTATTGAGATCGGCGGAGCGGATGTCGAGCGCCTGTGCAGCGTTGATCAGGCCATCACTTTCGTTGGTCAGCAAACCGTCGACACCCAGTTTGAGGTCGCCACGACTGTTCAGGGTGCCTGCGCGGTTATTCAGGGCGCCGGCACTGACCTCAACGTCTGTGGCGGCGACCATGCCCTTGATGTTGTTCAGCGTCTGCGCGATTCGTAAGGTGAGACTCTGATTGCTCAGCAGCTTGCCGTTGGCGTTATCCAGGGTATTCGCCGCGAGGACAAAGGCATTGGCACTGGAGATCTCACCGTTACGATTATCGACGTTGCTGAGTTTCTTCAACACCAGCACAGGTGCATTGATCAGACCGTCGCGATTGTTCAACTGGCCATTATTCAGGTCCAGATCCAGGCGTGTACTGCTGAACAAACGACCGCCGTGCTGATCCAAACTGGTGACATTGGCAGTCAGCACGTCAGTGCTGCCGATTCGACCGCCGTCCTGGTTGGTGACCTCGCCCGCATCAAGGTTCATGATGTCCGCGCTGGTCAGTTGGCCGGCATGGCTGTTGTCGAACTGGCCGGTGGTGACGCGAACAGCGCCTTTGCCGCTGATGGTGCCCTGGTTTGAATTGTCGAGACTGGCGCTGTGCAAGGTAAGACTGGCATCAGTGACCAGTTGTCCGCCCTGACTGTCGATCGTCCCGAGACTGTTCACGTTCAAATTACCAGCGCTGGACAGGCTGCCCGCCGTATTGACCAGGCTGCCCACTCGAACACCGAGCGTGCCTTCGCTACTGATCAGGCCCTGGCTATTGTCCAACTTCGCACCCAGGTCGATGTCGACGTTTTGCGTACTGAGCATGACCCCGGAGGTGTTATCAAACCCAGTGCCGAACAGGCTCACGCCTGCCTTACCCGAGAGCAGGCCTTTGTTGCGATTGATGATCTGATCGACCTTCAGAGCCAGAGTGTTCCGGGCGAGAATTTGCCCACCGCCGCTGTTGTCCATCGATTGGCCAACCACAGTCAAATCGCCTTGGCTGGACAATTCACCGCCACGGTTGTCGACATTGCCGACGTCGATATTCAGTGCGCCCGTCGCACCAACCAGACCATTGGCACGGTTATCCAGGCTATTTCCGGTCAGGCTCAGGTTGCCTTGGGCGATCAATTGCCCACCTTGCTGCTGCAGGCTGCCAAGGGTCGCGATGAGATTTTTCTTAGCGTCGATCTGCCCCTCGCCGTTGTCCACCGTCGCGGCACTAAGCAATAGATTACCGTCGGCGACCACGGCGCCCTGACGGTTTTCAAACGCCTTGCTGACCATCAGGTTTAGGTCATCGTGACTGCTGATCAAGCCATCCGAGTTGTCCAGGCTATCGCTCTGGACCTTCAGCGCGGATGCGGAAATAAGACCTTTGACGTTGCTCATAGCCTGGGTCAGGCGCACTACCAGAGCCTGGTTACTGAGCACCTTGCCGCCGCTGTTGTCGAGCGTCCGGGCGTCAATGGTGAAGCCCTGGCCACTGGATATCTCGCCATTGCGGTTGGCGACGCCATCAAGGTTTTTCAGCAGCAAAACACCAGGGGCGTTGATCAAGCCGCCCTGATTGTTCAGTCGTCCATGGTTCACATCCAGGCTCAAGGCCGCTTCGCTGAACAGCTCCCCGCCCTGCTGGTCGAGGCCCGTGACCGAGGCAGTCAGGGCCATGGCGCTGGCAATGCGACCAGCGTCCTGGTTTGTTACCTGGGCCGCGTTCAGGTCCAGGGTGTTTGCGCTGGTCAGGCGACCACTATGACTGTTGTCGAAGTCGCCGGTGGTGACCCGCGTTGCGCCCTTACCGGACAACACACCGTTGTTCTGGTTATCGAGGGTGGCGCTGTTGAGTGTCAGTTCCGCGTCGGTACTGATCGAGCCGCCCTGATTATTGAGCGCGCCGGTAGTGCTTACATTCAGCGCAGCAGCGCTAGAGAGGCTGCCATTAGCGTTGTTCAGGCTGGCGGCGTCGATGTTCAGAGTGCCTTCACTGCTGAGCAGCCCCTTGTTCTGATTAATCAGGCTCGCAATCTTCAAGCCCAGTGCGGTGCCAGCCAGCACCTTACCGCCATCGCTGTTGTTCAGTTGATCGCCTGTGAGTCCGATTTCAACCTGGCTGGAGATTTCACCGCCTCGGTTGTCGATATCACCGACATTGAGTTTCAGCGCTTTTATTGCCCCGACCAGACCTCCCTGGCGGTTATCCAGTGTGGCACCGGTCAGCGTCAGCGCGCCTTCGGCAACCAATTCGCCACCCCGCTGGGTCAGTGCGTCGACGTTGGCGATCAAATCGCTCTGACTGGCGATGCGACCGGCGTCATTAAGCACAATGCCGGCTTTCAGTTGCATCAACCCCATCGAGCTGAGCAGGCCGCCTTGGTTATTCAGGCGCTGACCGGTAAAGTCGATAGCTGCCGTGCTGGTCAGCAACCCTTTTTGACTGTTATCCAATTGATCTACGATGAGTCGCATGTCTTTATCGGCGCGAATGAGCCCGCCGCGGTTATCAGCTATAGCCGTGTGCAACGTCAAAAGATCCTTGCCCGAGAGACGGCCACCACGATTGTCCAGGCTGCTGCCTTGCACGCTCATCGCGCCCTTGGCCAGCAGATTTCCACCGCCTTGGTTGTTCAAAACCCCGTCGAGGATGACGTCGAGGTTACCGTCCGTTACCAGACTCCCCGACTGACGGTTATCCAAACTTGCTGCGGTGACATTCAAGCCTTTCCCAGCCGCCAACGTACCGGCCCGGTTGTCCACAGCACCGGAAATAGCCAAGCTCAGGCGTTGATCGCCGGTAATTTGACCGCCGGTATTGTCCAGGGCGATAGCGCTGATCGTAGTGTTGCCGGCGCTGGATAGTTCGCCGTTGCGGTTGAGCAACGCGCCGCTCAGTTGCAGGCTGAGGTCAGCATCGCTGGTGAGGGCAGCATTCGTGTTGTCGAGCTGAGCCGCGCGCAAGTCAACACCGACGCCGGAGATCCTTCCACGGGCATTCGCCAGCGATTGATCGATGCTTATGGTCAGCGCCTTATCACTGACCAGCTTACCGCCAGTGTTGTCGAGACTCTGTGCCGCCAGAGTGAACGCTTTCGCGCTGGTGATTTCACCGCCCTGGTTAACAACGGTTTTAAGATTTTTAAGCAGCAATTGGCCAGGCGCGGCGATCAAACCTCCCTGGTTATCCAACTGACCGTTATTCAGGTCCAAGCTGACATCACTGCTGCTGACCAATTGACCGCCAGCGTGCTGGTCAAGGCTGGAGACCGTCGCGGTCAATGCCATGGCGCTGGCGATACGCCCTGCACTGCTGTTGTCCACCTGGCTCGCGATGAGCTGAAGTGCACCTGTGCTGGTTAACTGCCCCCCGCGCTGATTGACGAAGGTCCCGGTCTTGAGCACTACACCGTTGCCGGCGATGCGACCCTGTTCGCTGTTGTCGAGGCTGGCGCTGGTCAACGTCAATTCGGCGTCGGTAAGCACGCGTCCGCCCTGATTGCTTATCCGGCCGCTGGCGGTGATGCTCAAATGCTGTCCGGCACCAATCAAACCGGCCACGTTATCCAGTGATGCAACCTGCAGGTGACTCTGGCCGAGACTCGACAGCTCGCCATTGCGGTTGATCAGTTGCACGATGCCCGCCGTCAAATTGCCCGTACTGGTGACCAGACCGCCCTGGCTGTTGAGCAGTTGATCGGCCGTTATCCCGAGACTCCCCCCGCTGAGGATGCGGCCCTGGTTCTGGTTGTCCAGGTTCGTCGCGGTCAGTTGCGCAGTACGCTGAGCACTCAGCGTGCCGCCCTGATTCGCCAATTCGCCGGCGCTGATGGTCAGGTCACGGCTGGCGATCACGGTCCTACCGCTGTTATCGATAGCCTGTGCGGTCAAACGCACGTCGCCTTGGGTATTGCGGCTGTTATCAGCGTTGACGCCCGCTTCGATAATCCCGTTGTTGGTCAGCCGGCCACCGGCGTCCAGGGTGATGCTGTCTTTGGCAGCGAGGGTTTGTTGGTTGGTCAGGACGCCTTGGGCTTTCACCGACAGATCGGTACCGGCGTAGACCGCGCTTTTGGCTTCCACGCTGACCGCCTTGACCGCAACCGCAGTGCCTGCCGAGGTCTGGCCCATGACCACATTGCCCGCCGCATCAATCTGGATATCACCGCCCGCGACCATGTCACCGGACAGTTTCACCCCCACGCCCGCTTCGGTGCCCACCAGCTTGACCGCGCCCACATACATCCCGCCCAGCGCCGACGAATCAATCGCCAAATCCGGCGCCTTGCTGCCGTCCGCTGCACGCGCCGTGGCGTTCAAGGTGCGTGCGTCCACATCGTTGCGACCCGCGACAATGGTGAGTTTTTTTGCCTGGATCTGCGCGTTGAGGGTGGTGGCGCGGGTGATGATTTCGAACTGGTCGATGTTGGTCGCGTTAAGGCCGGTGCCGTCAATGGCGACACTGCCTTGATCGACTTGATAGCGGCTGATCTGGCCGTTCTCGATCACTGCTTTGCCGGTGGTCAACGTGGCTTGCGGCGTGTTGATAAAGCCGCAGCCGTTGCAGCTGATGCCATACGGGTTCGCCACGATCACATGAGCCGACTGCCCCGCTACTTCGGTGTAGCCACGCAGTTGGCTGGGGCTGCCGCCGTTGACCTCGTTGAGGATGACGTTGGCTGCGCTGCCGTGGAAGTTCGGGTTGCCGACAATGATCCCACCGAGCTGGGTAGACTGGGTGCGGTCGGTGGCGTTATTGAGGATGACGCCGTTGGCGCCGACGTTGTAGTCCTTGAACTGGTTGTGCGATAGCCCACTGCCATTGGGCGCTGCGATATTGACGATCGGCACGCCATTGCCCGCCTGGCCCAGCGTCGTGCCCGGCGCGCTGACCACAATCCCTTCCGCCTGTGCCAGCAACGGTTGCCAGAACATCGCGTTGGCCAACACCAGCGCCAGCCCGCGTTTAGGCAGCCCCAGGAAGTTGGTACGGCTTCGTACGACCGCAGAAGGTTGGCGCGCAAGAAAGGCGAGTTGGCGAACGTCCATGTCATGTCTCGATGCCGGAGGGCGGTAAATATTTAGAGAAAGAAATCCATACGGAAATAAACCGGCGCTTCACGTTCAGTGATCGGCCCCGGGCGTTCCAAAGAGTGTGCAAAGGTCACGGTGGCAGCGACGTTCTGTCCGCGAGCGAACAGCTCCACGGAGTTGCTGGTCATGCGTCCGTGTTGTTCGGCGTTATAGCGACCGTGGCTGATCACGCCCTGGTCATAGCCAAGGCTGGTGCCGTATTCATTGAACACCGGCTGCAACCACGCGATGGTCACCGGGCGGCTCCAGCGGAGGTCGTTGCGCCAGTAGCCGCCGCTGTCGCCGGCCAGGCTTTGATCCTTGTAACCGCGAATCGACGACTGTCCGCCCAAGCTCATGCGTTGCGGGCTGAACAGCACGTCTTCACTGCGCTGACCGGTCATCAGGCTGCTGAAACTGAACGACTCGCCCCACAGCTTGAACGGGTACAGGTAGCTCAGGGTCGCGGTGTATTTGCGGTAGCGCGCATCGGCCTGGCCGGGCCGCGGATTGTGGTTGGCCTGGGCGTCAAACGCGCCGATGCCATCTTGCATGCCCAGGTCGATGTTGAGAAATGAGCCGCCGATACGTCGACCATGGTTGATGCCGAACTGGGCCTCGCTGAGGCGGTTACTGCTCAACGCGAGCTTGCTGTCTTCGATGAAGTTGTTGGTGCGCAGATAGGCTACGCCGGTGCTGAGGGAGGTTTTGCTCAGGGCGTCGCGGTGGATCACGCGCTCCAGGCGCAATTGGTGGCTCTGACTGTCGCCGGACTGTTTGAAGTTGAAATTATTAGCCTGGGCCAGCGAGCGGTATTCGGTTTCGCTGTAGCTGTAATTGAGGTTCCACCAGCCGAATGGCAGGCTGTAATTGAGCATCGAGTTGCGCGAGGTTTTTTGGTGATCGCTGACCGCATCGTGGCCGCCGCGCAGCGATAATTGATCCGCCAGTCCCAACGGATTATCCCAATCCAGGCTGACGCCCCATTGCTGCTCACCGGTGCTGCGCTGGCCGCCATTGTGACGGGAGAGCCCGACTCGCCAAGGCTTTTGCGGGGTGTTCTTGACCAGCACATCGCTACCGCCGACAGCCTTGCCCGGTGCCAATTCCATCTGCGCCTGGTTGGACGGCAGACGATTCAGTTGGTCGACCATCTGTTCGATCTCGCGCAGGTTGAGCAACTCGCCCTGCTTGCCGGGGAAGCTCATAAATAGCTGGCGATCGGTAATGCCACTGCCTTCGGCGCCCTTCAGGCTTTCGAGTTTGCCCTCGACCACCTGGATTTTGAGGTTGCCGCTGGAGAGGTCTTGCTGCGGCAGGTAAGCGCGGCTTGTGACCAAGCCTTTGGCCAGGTAACGGTCGGTGATGACCTTGAGCACTTCGTTCAGTTGCGGCACGCCCAGGCATTGGCCGATATAGGGCTTGATCAACTCGGCGCGCTCGCCTTCGGACAGCGAGTCGGCGCCAGCCAGTTCGATGGTCTTGATCGGGAAGCAGCGGGTGTCGACAGGGGTAGTCGGTGCCGCAGGCGCGGCAGATTTACCGGGCAGGTCCTTGAGTTCTTCGAGGCGCCGCTGCTGTTCTTCGAGCAGGCGGTCCTGGCGGTCACGGATCAGATCAGTGACGCCCGGCGTGTTCTGCGGGGTAGCGCCTTGAGCGGTCCCAGCAAAGCCCAGGCAAAAAAAAGCGGACAACAAGCTGAGCCTGGTCCGGTGTAACGAACGCCACATTTCTAGATCCCTCTATATGGCCTTATGCCATCAATTGGCGCGGATCATATGGTGGCACTTTAGTGACGTCAATTAAATGTACGGATTTGTTTCAGCGGTGACACATGATCAGTTTCAGCCTTAAAAAATAATTTCCTTAAAATCATGCACTTAAAAAAAACCACGAACATCCAATCCAGGCCGGTACCTGGCAAGGTAATAAGGAGGTAGGTTCGCACCTTTGGCATCGCCGGCAGTTTCAGTGGCAGAAAACCGCTCAATCATGATTGCGACTGTTTGATTGACCTGCTCTTCGACGAGTGCGGCCAGTGATGCATACCCGTTGAACCGGCGCGGTTGGAACCTGTTCAGGCTACTGAACACCTCCGTCCGACAGGGCAGAAGCTCCGCCCTTCTCCAGCCCACTCAAGATTAATCAAAAGTGACAAATTCATAAATTCACCAAAGCTCTCAAGCGCTGATAGTCCTATACACTCAGCCGACTCACGCACGCTGCCAGTCGATTGACACTGAGACGCTGATAGCCGAAAATTGGACCCAATAGCGCCCGATCCTCTGGGGCTGGCTTGTCCAGCTCTATGTTCGGGCCTTCTTGTTTATGGAACATGGAAGTTGCAACAGCTCTCGCCACCGAAGCCCTTTCGGACTTACCCAGACCTCGTTGCGTTACTGATTGAACGCGGTATGGGCATTGCCAACCCAGCCCGTTCGGAACGCAAACTCGCTCAGGTAGGCTACTACCGTCTGAGCGGTTACTGGTTCCCGGCTCGTGATTTTGTACGAGACCACCTGCAGAATGTTGTGCTCTGCGACGTGACCCAAAAGCCCCTTCGACAAAACGCCTTCCTTCCAGATACCACATTCGACGACGCGTTTAGCCTTTACCTTTTCGACAAAAAGCTGCGCCAGTTAATGCTTGATGCCATTGAGCGGATCGAGATCCACGTTCGAACTGTCACTGCCCATGAAGTCGGGTATTACGGGGCATTGGCCTATACGGATCCCAGTTTCATCGTCCCAAAGCAGACCCAAAACTGGACGGATAGAAGCAAAAGGCAACGCAACACCTGGCTAGAGTGGCTTGAAAGACAAAACGGTCTAGTTGCCCGCAGCCAAGAGGACTGCATTGAGTGGCACAAACGAAACCGCAAGGCGATTCCTTTCTGGGTAGCCATTGAGGCCTGGGATTTCGGTACGCTTTCCAAGTACTACGAGATACTCAAAGGCAACCACCAAAACCGTATCGCACAGCGCCTGGGCGTCTCGAACACCAGGACACTCAAGCTTTGGCTGCAAGAAATTAACACCCTTCGAAATCGCTGTGCACATCACAGTCGTATTTGGAACCAGGTATCAGCGAATGCGCTCCCTGACCTTCCTGCAGAGCCATACTTCCAAACGTTGAAGTTGGATCACAGTGCACTGACCCGTCTTTATGGACAGATAGCTATCATCTGGTTCCTGGTACAGCGTATCGGACCAAGCTCAGACTGGATTCGGCATGTAGCGGATGTCATTGATTCCAAACCGAACCTTCCTGGGTGCCCGTTCGGCTCTCTTGGGCTTCCGTCCGAAGATGGGTTCCCACGGCACTTGTTCGGCATCTGAAATCCTGTCTTCATCGTCCGAAAGTCAGCAATAACAAACACCATCAAGCGCCTCATGCGATAGGGCATAGAACGAGGACAGCGAGGGCTGACTATCCAGATCGATGAGCAGGGTGCGGATCCCTCCATCGGTAAGCGTCCGCCAAACACACCTTGCATGATTACGCGCACGCCCACCTAGCCTCTGATCAATACATTTTGAGTTGTTATTTCAGGCACTTTTCAAAGCGAACATCACCTTCTGGTAAATCTTCCACGGGTTGCCAGCCGAGATTTCGGTAGAAGCCACTCGCGCGGCTTGCTTCAGCGGTTTCTAGCCATATCGTTTGGTGGTGTTGAAATAGGCAAGCCTCCGCTTTATTCATCAGGCTGCTCCCCAACCCGCGCCCCTCAAACTCAGGAAGAACGAAAGCAGCGAACACACAACCATCCTCAACATCAACCATGGAAAAACCTACGGGAACACCATCGACTTCGGCGACCCAAGCACATGGAGTCTCTAAAATTGCCTTTCGTATAGTTTCGGGGGTAATGCCCATCTCCGCCAACTGATCATGAGACAAGTGGTTTTCCTGAACACTGGTTCGAATATCAAAAATGGCATTGATATCTGCCGGATTGGCGAGTCTGATTGTTTTTTCCATGACGTACTCCGTTGTATTCCATCAACGCGATGGAAAGTATCCTTACATACATGACGTAATCAAAGGTGGCCCCACTTATGCGGCAGCAACTGATCGACTTCACTCGCCCGCTGAGTCGGCAGCCGCGTGAGAACATCCTTCAAATAGGCGTACGGATCATGACCATTCAACCGCGCTGACTGGATCAGACTCATGATCGCCGCCGCTCGTTTACCGCTGCGTAGCGAGCCTGCAAAGAGCCAGTTCTTGCGTCCAAGAGCCCATGGTCGGATCTGGTTGTCGGGTAGTCAGAAGCGGTTACCCGCGTCCAACCCCCTAAGAACCGTGCATGCGAGTTTCCCAGCACACGGCTCAAGCCTCTGCGAAGGCACCTTCAGGCACCCGGTTATACATCATCGACATTGGCAAATTGTCCTGCCCTTGGGCAGCGCAGGTGATAGATCTCAAGATCAGTTGACCACTACATGCTGCTGGACGTAGTTAACGACCATGTTCTGCGCAAACTGCGCACCACCACCGGTTACGTTACCGCTTGCCCCCGCGACCAATGCGGTGGCGATCTGTCGGTAGGTGCCACCTGCTCCCCAATCGGCAGCGACGGCATTGGCTTGTTTGCTCAGGTCCAGGTAGTTCTGTCGATGAACCGCTTATACGTTAGGGTCGACTCCAGGCTCGCGGGACTTTGCATATTCCTTTTCGGCGTCGCTACGCAGCGTATCCGCCTCGCGGGCGCGGGTCTCCAGATACGAAGCTACGTTCTGAACAAACTTGCCGGTAATCTCGAAACCGACCTGAATCTCCTTAGCATCGAAAATTGGCTTTAGCTTGTTGCTGCCATCTCGATCACTGGACACGTCAGTATTGATTGCAGCCACAGCTTGCTCGGCCGTCTGGCCGGTCAACGCCTGCTGCTTCGCGCTGTCAATAACCGTCACTGCTGCGCCGCTGATACCGCTTAAGGTTTTGCTGCTGGAGCTGTCACCGGCGTACAGCGCAACAGGCGCGTTGACGCCAAATCCGCCTTTATCAGCCACTGGCGTACCGGTCTTGGTGGCATCAACGTTGTAGTTTTTACCGGTGATTCGGGCGTGCCGAATGGTGAATTCCGAGAGAGGCATGGCGAGCTCCTGTTAGAGAGTCAGCACCTAATGCTCGTGCGGAGGACCTAGGGGAGTCAGCCACAATACGGACTCGAACTGGCCCGTAATGTTGTACTTAATCATGTACTTGTTTGTACCGGATTACCCTGGATTCCAGTGGTTTTCCGCAGAAACGAAAAAAGACGCCGAAGCGTCTATTTCGTTGATCTTCAGAATCCAGTGGACGTCTGTAGATCTATATTTGGAGCGGGAAACGAGACTCGAACTCGCGACCCCGACCTTGGCAAGGTCGTGCTCTACCAACTGAGCTATTCCCGCTTGGTGATGCGCATTCTATAGAATCCTGAGCACCCGTCAACCTCTTGATTCAAAAAAGTTTTATTTCTTTTCAACCTCGGTGCGCAGATGCGGCCAGGCGGCGCGCAGGTACTGGAGCATCGACCACAGGGTCAAGCCGGCGGCGATGAGCAGCAAGGCGTAGCCCAGAAGGACCCAGAAGGAGAAATCAGACGGGTTGGCCAGCAGGATGACCAGCGCGAGCATCTGCGCGGCGGTTTTCCATTTGCCCATGTTGGAGACGGCGACATGGGCGCGGGCGCCGATTTCGGCCATCCATTCGCGCAGCGCCGAGACGACGATCTCCCGGCCGATGATCACGGCGGCCGGCAGGGTCAGCCACAGGTTGCCGTGCTCCTGCACCAGCAGGACCAGGGCAACGGCCACCATGAGTTTGTCGGCCACAGGGTCTAGAAAGGCGCCGAAGGGCGTGCTCTGTTCCAGGCGGCGGGCCAGGTAGCCGTCGAGCCAGTCGGTGGCGGCCGCAAAGGCGAACACTGAACTGGAGGCCAGGTAGCTCCATTCGTACGGCAAATAGAACAGCAAAATGAAAATCGGGATAAGCAGGACGCGTAGAACGGTGATCAGATTAGGGATATTCATCGGCACAACTGGCTACGAGGTGGAAAGGCATTCTATTCGCTGTGCAGATTCGCATAAATCAGCTCAGCGAGCTTTTTACTGATACCGGGTGCTTTGGCTATCTCGTCAATGCTGGCACGGGACAGCTCCTGCAAGCCACCAAAATGTTTAAGCAAGTCGCGACGTCGCGTCGGGCCGACCCCCGCCACCCCTTCCAGGGTTGAGGTTCGCCGGGTTTTGCCGCGGCGGGCGCGGTGGCCGGTAATGGCGAAACGGTGGGCTTCGTCGCGAATCTGTTGGATCAAATGCAGCGCTGGCGAATCGCCCTTCAAAGTGAACTCATGGGCGGCATCATTCAAGTACAACGTCTCGAAACCGGCCTTGCGCGTGGCGCCCTTGGCCACGCCCAGCAGGATCAGATCAGGTACCGCCAGCTCGTTGAGCACGTCGCGGGCCATGGACAGCTGGCCCTTGCCGCCGTCGACCAGGAGGATATCCGGCAACTTGCCCTCCCCGTCCTTCAACTTACTGAAGCGGCGTGTGAGCGCCTGATGCATGGCGGCGTAGTCGTCGCCGGGGGTCACGCCTTCGATGTTGTAGCGCCGATAGTCGGACTTGATTGGTCCTTCCGGCCCGAACACAACGCAGGAGGCTACGGTGGCCTCGCCGCTGGAGTGGCTGATGTCATAGCACTCCAGGCGCTGTGGCGGCTCGTCCAGATTAAGGACTTCGGCCAGGGCGTCGAAGCGTGCGGCGACATGCTGTCGATTGGCCAGGCGTGCGCTCAGGGCTTGCTCGGCGTTGGTCACCGCCAGTTGCTGCCAGCGCGCTCGGGTGCCGCGTACACGGTGGCTGATGTCCAGCTCCCGGCCACGAAGTTCATGGATCGCTTCGATCAAGGTGGGGAAGTCTTCGTGCACCACATTGACGATCAGCTCCGACGGCAGGTCGCGCTCAGGGCTGCTCACATAGTACTGGCCCAGGAAGGCGGCCATGACTTCGGCCACTTCCTCGTCGATGCCGGTCTGCGGGAAGAAATTCTTGCTGCCCAACACTCGCCCGCCGCGCACGCTGATCAGGTGTACACAGGCGCCGCCTGGGTTGACGAAGGCCGCGATCACGTCCACATCGCCAGTGCCACCTTCCATGCTTTGCTGGTCCTGGACACGGCGCAGCAAGGAGATCTGGTCGCGCAACTCAGCTGCCTGCTCAAAATCCAGGGTACTGGCCGCCTGCTCCATGGCCGTGGAAAGCTCGTCGGTCAGCGCGTTGCTGCGTCCTTCGAGGAACATCACCGAATGGCGCACATCCTCGGCGTACTCCTGCGGCTCCACCAGGCCCACGCACGGCGCCTTGCAACGTTTGATCTGGTATTGCAGGCAAGGCCGCGTGCGGTTCTTGAAGAAGCTGTCTTCACACTGGCGCACAAAAAAGGTTTTTTGCAGCAGGCTCAGGCTTTCACGGATCGCCCCGGCGCTGGGATAAGGCCCGAAGTACTTGCCCTTCGCCTTCTTCGCCCCACGGTGAATGCTCAGGCGGGGGAAGTTACCGTCGGATAAAAACACGTAGGGGTAGGATTTATCGTCACGCAGCAGGATATTGTAAGGCGGCCGCCATTCCTTGATCAGGGTCTGCTCAAGCAGCAGCGCCTCGGTTTCATTGGCGGTGATGGTGGTTTCGACCTGGGCGATACGCGCCACCAGGGCGGCGGTTTTCGGCGCGAGACCGCTCTTGCGAAAGTAGCTCGCCAGACGGTTCTTCAGGTTCTTGGCTTTGCCGACGTAAAGCAGGCGTGCCTCGCTGTCGAACATGCGGTACACGCCGGGGCGGCCACTGCAGGTTGAGAGAAAGGCACTCGGATCAAACGGTGTGGTCATGTCAGGCGCTGGCGTCCACCATACCGTGGCGCACCGCGAGCAGGGTCAATTCAACATCACTGCTGATAGCGAGCTTCTCGAAAATGCGATAGCGGTAGGTGTTGACGGTCTTGGGTGACAGGCACAGTTTGTCGGAGATCGTCTGGACCTTCTGGCAACCGACGATCATCAAGGCAATCTGGATTTCCCGCTCTGACAGAGTATCAAACGGCGAGTCGCTGACAGGCTGGAAGGACTTGATAGCCAATTGCTGGGCAATCTGCGGGCTGATGTAGCGCTGGCCGGCAAACACCAGGCGAATGGCCTGGACCATTTCCGCCAGGCCAGCCCCTTTAGTGAGGTAACCCGCAGCGCCTGCCTGCAGCAGACGTGTCGGAAACGGATCTTCCTCGCACACGGTCACCACCACGACTTTGATGTCCGGATGGCTGCGCAGCAATTTGGTCGTTGCACCAAGACCGCCGATCCCAGGCATCTTGACGTCCATCAACACCACATCGGGTTTCAACTCCCGGGCCTTGATCAGGGATTCCTCCCCTGACTCAGCCTGGCCGACTACTTGCAGGCCATCGATGTCAGCCAGCATTCGTGTAATGCCTGTACGAACGAGATCATGGTCATCGACTACTAGCACCCTAATCAAGCAGACACCTCGCGAAATGGTCTTATAGGTTGCTGAACACCTTAGCAAAAAACCAAGGCGCAGACCTAGTTGCACGCGTCATATATATGGAGTTTGGTTAAACGACAGCCACCCGCCGGCAGGCGGGTGGCTTGATTTGCTGGGCGAAGCGTCAGGAATCCTGGGGCTGCGGCTTGGCTTTTCCGTTCATCGCGGATGAATGCTCGGCCAGGGTCGAGGTCAGGCGACGGATCGCAGCCTGGTCCTCCTTGAACATTGCGCGGTAGTCCCCAAGCACCTTCTCTTCAATCTGGCTCAGGTTTTCCAATTGAATCGGCGTGGCCACGCCGGTCAACACATACAGCACGTCCACACCTCTTTCGGCGACCCGCGACAGGTAGTCCGCTTTAGGTGCCCGCCCTCCACTTTCGTATTTGCCTTGTGCGTTGGCCTCAACGCCTCCTATTTCACCAAATACTTTTTGCGACAAGCCAAGTCGCTCTCTCTCTTGCCTCAAACGCGAACCGATTCCACTCATTTGGATGTATGATCCTATCTGGCACACCCCAAGAGGTGACACACTCATCTCTTGGTTAAACAAACTTGAACGGTTTTGAACTATGCCCGGAATCCGTACTGCCGCACAAGCCAAGGCCTGGCTGGAACACCAAGGAAAATCAGTTCAAGCGTTCGCTCGAGAACATGGCGTCGATCCGGCAACCACCTATCAAGTGCTCGCTGGGCGCAAAAAGGGACGGCGTGGAGAGGCCCATAAGGTAGCGGTCCTTTTGGGCATGAAAGAAGGGATTATCCTTTCGGAGGCTGATGGCCAAAACAACGATCAGGAAGTCGACTCCTGAGACCAGTATGCGCCTATTAGGATTCAACGCATTGTTTAGCTACAAACACGTTCCATGCGCCAGAAGCAGTCTTCTTCACCCACGATATTGAACCCCATACGCAAATAGAGCGTTTTGGCCGGATTCGTTTTGAACACGGTCAGACGCAAGAGGCCAAGCCTCTGTGCCTTGAGCGCCATCTGCCCCAGCACCCAAGTCCCGGCGCCGATCCCGCGACATTGTTCGAGCATATGCAACTCGCGAATGTAGAGCGCACGGCTATCTCGACTCAGGCTCACGAACCCCAGCACGGCGTCGTCACGGCAGATCAACCAGTTTTCCCGACCGGCCCAGGCGGTGTCGAAGCCATCGTTGGACCACCACAGCCCGTACTGCACGTAATAGCGGGCCATGGCTTCGTGGGTCAGCGCTCGTGCAAAGGGCAGGTGCTGATCCGTCGCCGCACGTAGGTGAAAAACCATTTAGAGGGCCATCACTTGGCTAGCCCAACCCTCGCCGTCGCGACGGGCGATCAACAGTGCGTCTCCCAGCCCAGGCACAGCCGCAAGCAAATCGCCATCGGCGGCCCAGATCGCACTGCGACCGGCGCAGGCCCAGCCGCCCGAAGGGCCGCCATGGTTGGCCATCAACACCACCAGGCCATGTTCAGCAGCGTAGCCTTGGAGCAGCGCACTGTCCGTTGCGTAACCGCCCTCACTGATCAACACACCGGCGGCATACACCGTGGCACCCGATTGGGCCGCAGCACGTGGATGGCCGGCGTGGGAAAAGTCCGCACATACCGCCAGTGCAACGCGGTCATCCCCAAACTCAAGGGCCGCACCGCCCTGCCCTGGGACAAACGCGGCTTCTTCGCCATCATGCAGATGCTGTTTGGTGTAGACCGCCAGGGAGCCATCTGCGCCCAGCACCAGCGCACCGATCAACACACCCGTCTCTGGTGCCAGTCGGATCGGCATTCCCACCACCGCCGTCAGCCGCAGCTCCTGTGCCATTTCACGCAGGGGCGCCAGCAGTCGGGCGTCTGGCGCGATCGCCAACTCAGCCGCCAGCGACGGCTCATAGCCCGTCAATGACAGCTCGGGAAACACCAGCAATTGCACACCCTGCTGCGCCGCAGCGCGCATGAATTCCAGGTGGCGTTCGATATTGGCCGGCACATCGCCCGCAATGGAAATGGATTGAGCAGCAGCAAGGGTGAAGGCAGTCATGGTCGCGTCCAAGCAATCAATATCTAAGTGTTACCAGCATATCGGCACTCACCCCATAGCCGTAAGTACCCCACCGCAATAGAAATTACTGATTGAATCTCCCTGCGTGCCTCTAGTAAGCTCCCCCCATCATTTGGAGACACACCATGTTGCAACTCACCCACACTCAGGTTTGCCCTGCTGCCAGCGCCCAGCGCTCGGTGTCGGCTACCCGTGTGAACGGTTTGAGCGCACTGGTCAGCTCTTATTTTGGGTATTGGTTTAGCCACTGGCGCGCCTGATACCTGAAATCGGCGCCCACTACTCAAGGGGTCGCCTACCAGAGAAATCTAACCCCCGGTCGGCTCCCCGACCGGGGGTTTTGTTTTTCAGGTCCCTACACACTTTTCAGTTTGATCAAGAACACTTAAAGGAATCACGACATGAACTACGCCACTTATTACCGCTACGACACTTGCACTGCATGGCGATTTAGCAAGCTCCGTTCGGGACAGCCTGCCGCCTCCGATCGGTCACCAATGGGTGGCAAGCCAACACACGTAGCCGATACGGCCAATTGTCGAACACCCCAGTAGGCCAAGCGCGCGGGAACAGCCCGCCGCTTGCCCAGGAAACCTTGAATATGAACTCCTCCGTCGCCGCTCTGCCTGTTTCAAACCTGACCAGCGCCAATGAAGCCCTGACTCAGCGCCTGCCCAGTTCGCTCGAGCTCAAGCACCAGCTCCCCCTCAGCCCGTTCCTCAACGAACAGATCCACGCCCATCGCCAAGCCGTGCGCGCCATCCTCAATGGCGAAGATTCACGCTTGCTGGTAATTGTCGGCCCGTGCTCGATCCATGACCCGGAATCGGCCATGGAATACGCCCGGAACCTGAAGAAACTGGCCCTTGAGGTCAGCGACCAGATGTTGCTGGTGATCCGCGCCTACGTCGAGAAACCGCGTACCACCATCGGCTGGAAAGGCCTGGCCTACGACCCGCACCTGGATGGCAGCGATGACATGGCTGCTGGCCTGACCCTGTCCCGCGAACTGATGCGCGAAATGCTGCGCCTGGGCCTGCCGGTCGCCACCGAGCTGTTGCAACCCATGGCCGCCGGCTACTTCGATGACCTGCTCAGTTGGGTGGCAATTGGCGCACGTACCACGGAATCGCAGATCCACCGCGAAATGGCCAGCGGCCTGGGCATGCCCGTGGGCTTCAAGAACGGCACCGACGGCGGCGTCGCGATTGCGTGTGACGCCATGCGCTCGGCATCCCACCCGCACCGCCATTTCGGCGTCGACAGCCAGGGCCACCCCGCCATCATCCAGACCCCAGGCAACCCTGATACCCACCTGGTGCTGCGCGGCGGCCACAGGGGACCGAACTACGATGCCCAGAGCGTGGCCGAGGTGAAACACGACCTCGCCAAGTCCAAGGTGATGCCACGGATCATGGTCGATTGCAGCCACGCCAACAGCAGCAAGGACCCACTGCGTCAGCCAGCTGTGTTCAACGACGTGCTGGAGCAACGCTTGAAGGGTGACACCTCGCTGATCGGCATGATGCTCGAAAGCCATCTGTTCGAAGGCTGCCAGCCATTGAGCCCGTCGATGAAATACGGTGTGTCCGTGACCGACGGCTGCCTGGGCTGGACCGCAACCGAGCAGTTGTTGCGCAAGGCTGCCGAGCGCCTGCGCGCTTAAGAGTGATCGATCAAGGCGCTGCTACAGCGGGTACAGCGCCTGAAGACCCCACCCCACTCGCTTGCCATTCGTGATTTTCAGTCAAGAGTCCTTTTCGGATTCGGCTGTGTTTGCGAAGGAACGACACGGGGATACTTGACTCCATTGCCTACAGCCCTAATGGAGTTACTGATGTCTATCCCTACGCAAAAAGTCCCCGCCTTCGGCCTCGGCACCTTTCGCCTGCAAGGCCAGGTGGTGATCGATTCCGTCAGCACCGGCCTGGAACTGGGCTACCGCGTCATCGACACCGCGCAGATCTACGAGAACGAAGCGGATGTCGGCCAGGCCCTCGCCGACAGCGGCATCCCACGGGACGAGCTGTTTATCACCAGCAAGATCTGGATCGCCAACTTTGCCGAAGGCCAACTCATCCCAAGCCTCAAGGAAAGCCTGCGCAAGCTCAAGACCGACTACCTGGACCTGACCCTGATCCACTGGCCATCGCCGGAAGACCAGGTCCCCGTCGCCGAATTCATGGGGCAATTGCTGGAAGCCAAACGCCTGGGCCTCACGCGCCAGATCGGCATTTCCAACTTCACCATCGACCTGATGAAGCAGGCCATTGCGGCTGTGGGCGCCGAGCACATCGCGACCAACCAGATCGAACTGCACCCCTACCTGCAAAACCAGCATGTCGTGGATTTTGCCACCGCCAACGGTATCCAGATCACCTCGTACATGACCCTGGCCTACGGTGAAGTGCTCAAGGACCCGGTGATCCAGCAGATCGCCGAACGCCATCAAGCCACCCCGGCGCAAGTGACGCTGGCCTGGGCCATGCAGCTGGGTTATGCGGTCATCCCGTCTTCAACCAAGCGCGCCAACCTGCAAAGCAACCTCAAGGCCGTGCAACTGACCTTGAGCGCCGCCGACATGGCGCAAATTGCCGGGCTGGAGCGCGGCCACCGCTTGACCAGCCCCAAGGGCATCGCGCCGAAGTGGGACTAAACCCCCGCTACCCGTGTGCGTGATAATTCACGCAGCCAGGGCAACACCCGCAGGCCGGCAGAGGCCTCGGGTGGGTCGATAATGTCCATGAAGTGTTCAAGATTGACGTTGTCCGGCACGCCGGGCAGCCGTACCAGCACCGCCGGTGTTACGCCGGGGGCTGCCCCCACATCCAGGTGATCGTAGACCAATACATGACGCACCTGGGGTTGGGGCCCACAGGCATGAGTTGTCAGCCCCGCGTTGATGATCAGCACGTCAAAGGGCTCGGCTGGGATGGCCGTCAGTATCTGGACCTCTTCGAAGGTTTGTACCGGCACGATCCGGTGGTACCCCAACTGATTGAGCATTTTCTCGACGTACAACCGTTGCAGGTGTTGTTCATCAGCAATCAGGATGGTCAGTGCTTTGTTCGGCATGGCAAACCCCTGGGCAGGCAGCGCTCGTCAGTGAGCGTCGCCCATTTTCCAGACATATCCCGAAGACAAAATCAGGCATGTTCCCCCTTCGTGTAGGAGTTCTCCCAAATCAACCGAATGGCCATCCACCTCAGTCAAGCCTGATTGCCGTACCGACTCAGGCTGTGATGCAACTGTTCGATGGCCACGTCCAACGCCTCGACCGCAGCGCCCAACTCACGGCTGTCACGCCGCTCACACACCTCTTCCAACGTCTCGCAGCAAGTGATCAACGCCTGGGCCTTGACCATGCGAGCCCCGCCTTTGACACGATGAGCCAAGTCATGAAGCTTGGCGATATCGTCCTGGCCCTTCAGCGCCGACAACTGCCTGCGATCTTCGGCAAGACTGTCGAGCAACGGCAACAGCAGCTCGTCGAGGGCAGCGTTATCACCCTGCGTCAGCATGAGCAGCGGGCTTAAATCAAATACCGGTGAGGCTTCATCCGCTACGGTTTCGGCGGTACGTGATGCCAAGGCCAACCTCAGGTCGTCAAGCCCGGTAGGCTTGAACAGGCAACCGTCCATACCTGCTTGCCGGCAACGTTCGGCCTCCTGCGGCTGGGCATTGGCGGTAAACCCCAGTAACAGGCACGGTTTCAGCCCATGCTCGCGCTCATGGGCGCGAATATCACGTGCCAGCGCATAACCGTCCTTCAAAGGCATATTGCAATCGGTGATCACGCCATCAAACCGCCCGGCCCGCCACAGCGCAAACCCCTGGATACCATCCTCGGCCGTGTTGATGCGATGCCCCAGAAAACTCAGTTGCCGTGCCAGCAGCAGGCGGTTGGCCGGATAGTCATCCACCACCAGGATATTCAACACGCCAGCCGGTGGAAGTTTGGCAGTCTCTGCCTTGGCCGATGCCTGCGTGGTGGTGGTGGTCAGTGCCACGGCCACGTCAACCCGTGTGCCCTTGCCCAGCACACTGGTCAAGTGCAGTTGACCGCCCATCATCTCGCACAGGTCCCGGCTGATCACTAACCCCAGGCCCGAACCGCTGCGCGCCGACTGCCCGTTGTTGCTGCCCTGGATAAAGGGGTTGAACAAACGCTGTTGATCTTCGGCGCTGATACCTATGCCTGAGTCCTCGACCCACAAGCGCAGGTTCAACGGGTCGCCAGCCACTACCGGTGCACACTGGGCGCCCAGGCGCACTTGGCCGGCGTTGGTGAACTTGATCGCGTTCCCCAGCACATTGGACACCACTTGCTTCAAGCGCAGCGGGTCGACCAACACCACCCTGTCGATCAACGGGTCAAGCTCCACCTGCAGCACCAGGCCTTTGTCCCGCGCCAACCCTTCGAATACCCGCGCCACAGAGGCCAGCAGTTCATGCAGGTTGGCCGGCTCCAGGCTCAGGGACAGGTGGCCGGATTCGATCCGCGCAATATCGAGAATATCGCCGATCAACTCCAGCATGCTCCGGGATGCCACGGACGCAACCTCCAGCGCATCGCGGTCGGCCCTGCCGTGTTCGGCGTTTTTCAGGGCCAACTCGATCATGCCGATCACCGCATTCATAGGCGTACGGATCTCGTGACTCATGGTCGCCAGGAAGGTCGTCTTGGCGCGGTTGGCGGCGTCAGCCTCCTCCTTGGCCTCCTGCAGTTCGCCCAACAACCGCTGGCGCTCGCTGACATCCACCCAGCCGGCAATCATGCCCACGACACTGCCATGGCTATCACGGTACGGGAGCATCCACTGGTAAATGGTCAGCACACCACCGGCAGGCAACTTGAGCACGCGGTCATGGATCTGCGGCTCGCCCTCCGCCATCAAGCGCAAGTAATCAGCATGGAACGACTGGGCCTGGGGCGGGTTACCCGTGTCGATTTCCACCACGGTCTTACCGATGACGTCTTCCAATTTGAAGCCAAACACATCGAGATAGGCATTATTGCAGGCCATCAAGCGACCCTGGCGGTCGCGCACATAAATCGGGTGCGGCGTGCCATCGATCAGCACACCCATGAACCGCATCTGGTCGCTCAAGGCGCGCTCGGCCTGAGCGCGCTTGCGAATCAGGTTGCGCAGGTAGAGCACCCAGCCCAGGGTGACCAACAACAGCAAGGCGGCCAGGCCAAACCCTTGGATAATCACATTGCGATGGCGTATCCAGTAGCTGTCTTCGAGGATGATTTCACTGCGCCAGTGATTGGTCAGTTCGTCCATCTCTTCCGGGGAAATACTCAGCAACGCCTTGTCGAGGATCGAGTACAACTCTAATTGGCTGCGACTGACCCCAAGGGTAAAACGCGCAGGCTCCCTACCGACGGTACTGGTGATGCGCAGGCGCTCACGGTAATGGCGCGCGATCATGTAGCGCGCACTGATCAGCGAAATGGCTGTCGCCTGGACACTGCCCTTGGCCACCAACTCCATGGCCTGTTCAGGACTCTCGACGTCAACATACTCAATGCCGGGGTAGTCCCGGGCGATCTGCGCAATCAGGCTGGTACCGCGAATAACCGCCAGGCGCTTGCCGGGCATGTCTTCCAGGGTTACCAGATGCTCGTCGTCGGCCCGTACGACCAACACATAGGGATTGGACAGGTACGGCCGGGTAAAGCGAATTTTCTCGGACCGCTCGACGCTCGGGGTGACGACCGCCAGCATGTCTACGCGACCTGAACTTACCTGCTCAATCAGCTTGGGCAGTGAACTGCCGCGCTCCACATCAAACTTCAAGCCCGTGCGCAAGCTGATGCGTGTCAGCACCTCAGCGCTCAACCCTTCGAATTGCTCTTGCTCGTTGAAAAAAGACAACGGCACGAATTTTTCGGGAACCGCCACTTTCACCCGTGGGTGTTTCTCCAGCCAGCGCCGTTCACTTTCGCTCAAGCGCAACTGATCGGCCTCCAGGAAGCCGCTGCCACCGGCACTCCAACGGCGCAGGACTTCCATCTGCTGGCTGGCCGGGACAGCGGCCAGCGCGACGTTGACGATGTTCAACAGGCGCCGATTATCTTTGGCGAAGGCAAATCCGAAAGGATTGACTTCCAACGCAGAAAAGTCCGCCATGCGCACGTTATTGAGGTGGTTCTTGTTGATCAGGTAGCGGGCACTGATGGCATCGCCCAGGTAGACATCCGCCTGGCCGAACGCGACGGCCCCGATGGCTTCGAAGGTCGAGGCAAACAAAAGCAACTGCGCTTGGGGGTAGAAGGCCTGGACGGCGTCGGGCGGCATGTAGTGGTAGAGCATCGCCACGCGCTTGCCTGCAAGGTCGGCCGTAAGCGTGTGGCTTTCCCCCGCACGCGCTACCAGTGCAGGTTGGTCATTGGCGTAAGAACGGGACAGCACCAACTCAGGGTCGGCCGCCTCATACCCATTGGCCGACCCCACAAAATCCACGGCGCCGGTCTTGAGGGCCTCGATCACCTCGTCACGAGTGTCGTAACGCCGCACCTCAATGGTGATGTTCAACGCCTGGGCGATCAGCGCCGCATAGTCGGCGGTAATGCCCTCCAGCTCATCGTTGTTGTTACTCAGATCAAAGGGCGCGTAGTCGGGCGCCGACACCCCCATCGACAACGTGCGCAGGGTGCGCAGCCAATACCAATCGGCTTCGTCCAGCACCACCGGCGGCCCTTCAAGGGTGGAGTGGCCCAGCAGCCGCAGGTTGTGCGGCTCATCCAGGGCCATCGCCCCACAGGGCACCAGCCCCACCAGCAGTATGGCCACGTACCTCGACAGACGGGTGGCGATCATTTCAGATCAGATGATTGCGCTGAGCGAACTTGGACAGGTGCACCACCGATGACATCCGCAATTTCTCCTTGAGGCGCGTCTTGTAGGTACTGATAGTCTTGTGGCTCAACAGCATGTCCTCGGCGATTTCCTTGTTACCCAGGCCCAGCGCCAGCTTTTGCAGCACGGTCAGCTCGCGGTCAGATAAGGCCTCCACCAGTTCCTGCTCAGTGGATTGCAAGTCGTCGCGCCGCACCGAGCTGGTGGGCAGGCTGGGAAAGCAGCTGTAGCCGGATCTGATCGCCCTGATCGCCTTTTGCAACTCATCGAGCTCTCCGGTCTTGGCGACAAACCCCATCGCTCCAGCGCGCATACAACGGGTGGAAAAAAACACCGCCAGGTACGAGGTCAGCACCAGGATTTTGCAGGGCAACTCAAGCGCCTTGATCCGACTGATCACCTCCAGCCCGCCGAGTTTAGGCATCGCCAGGTCGAGAATGACCAGGTCCGGACGTGCTTCGCGCGCGATCTGCATGGCGTCGGCACCGTTACCCGCCTCGTAGATGCTATCGAAGCCCTCCTGCTTCAACAGGTACCTGACGGTGGCGCGTATAAAAGGGTGATCGTCCACAATTAAAGCTTTGTTGCTCATAAGACTCCTCGGAGAAGATCAGTACGCTTACATATCACGCGAGACCCAACTACCTGTGAAAAGTAACAGTTCCGACAAACGGTACTAATTACTCTGTACGACACTTCAGGCAGAACAGGCCCCTCCTTTGAAAAATATAGTCACTACGTGTAGAGCGACGCCTTGATTCCTGAGCAGACGCAAGCGCGCAACCTTATCAACCGTGGGTTATTCCAAATGAAGGGATGCTCTCGATTACTTGTAGGACTTTTCCTCAATAACGCAAAACCAGGTATCCAGAACTACTCGGTCGTACTCGGGCTCCAGAACGCCTGCACCACCAGGCTCGACCTGCAAATCCGTGCGACCAGGGCGTCCAGTTCGTCACCGTCCACAGAGGTCACCGCCAATGTGGCTTCGATTTCCACCTCTTCGGTACCGAACGGGCGCACATCGACATCGCTGGCCGGGTAATTGCAGCGTGCCAATTCGGCTTCCAACAGCGCCAATACCGCGGTTTGCTGGGTACGCCGGGCGATCACATAGAGGATGTTGGTGACCTCCGCGGACACCACATCCAGCGGCTGGCGGTTGATGTTATTGACGATGGGCCGCAGCAAGGTATTGGCCGCCAGCACAAACAGCGTGCCCAGCAACGCTTCAAGCACCAGGTCGGCACCGGCGCAGGCCCCTACCGCCGCCGACGCCCACAGCGTGGCGGCGGTGTTGAGCCCACGCACATTGCCTTCTTCGCGCATGATCACGCCGGCGCCGAGAAAGCCAATGCCCGATACCACATACGCGACCACCCGCACCGCGCCTTCCGCGCCACCGAGGCGGTTGGCCATGTCGACAAATATCGCCGCCCCCACCGCCACCAGCACATTGGTACGCAGGCCCGCCGTGCGTTGGCGGTACTGGCGCTCGAAGCCGATCAACCCACCGAGGATAAACGCAGCGGTGAGGCTGACCAGGGTGTCGATCAGGGAATCGAGGTTGATGTTGTTGATTGCTTGCATAGGAAATCGTCCCTGCTCATTGCCAGCCAAATTTACGGATGTAGTAGCCCTTCACCGCCTGGGTCAGCGCCATGTACGCCAGCAGAATCAACGGCAAGAACACAAAGTACAGCGACGGCAGCGCCTGCAATTTGAAGTAGTGCGCCAGCGGCCCCATCGGCAGGAAAATCCCCACCGCCATGATCACGCCCGTCATCACCATCAACGGCATCGCCGCACGGCTTTGCAGGAACGGGATTTTCGGGGTGCGGATCATGTGCACGATCAGCGTCTGGGTCAGCAGCCCCACCACAAACCAGCCCGACTGGAACAGCGTCTGATGGTCTGGCGTGTTGGCATCAAACACGTACCACATGAGTGCGAACGTGGTGATGTCGAAGATTGAACTGATCGGCCCGAAAAACAGCATGAAGCGCCCCACATCCCCCGGCTGCCAGCGCTGTGGCTTGGCCAGCATCTCGTCATCGACGTTGTCGAACGGGATTGCGATCTGGGAAATGTCATACAGCAGGTTCTGCACCAGCAAGTGCATCGGCAACATCGGCAGAAACGGGATAAACGCACTCGCCACCAACACCGAGAACACATTGCCGAAGTTGGAACTGGCGGTCATCTTGATGTACTTGAGCATGTTGGCGAAGGTGCGACGGCCTTCCAGCACGCCCTCTTCCAGGATCATCAGGCTCTTTTCCAGCAGGATGATGTCGGCCGCTTCCTTGGCGATGTCCACCGCGCTGTCCACCGAAATGCCGATGTCCGCCGTGCGCAGCGCCGGCGCATCATTGATGCCGTCGCCCATAAAGCCCACCACATGCCCGTTGGCCTTGAGCAGGCGCACGATGCGCTCCTTGTGGCTGGGCGTGAGTTTGGCGAACACATTGGTGGTCTCCACGGCCTTGGCCAACTCGGCGTCGGTCATGTCCTCGATGTCGTTGCCCATCAACAGGCCCTGTTGCTCCAGGCCCACTTCGCGGCAGATCTTGGCCGTAACCAGTTCGTTATCACCGGTCAGCACTTTGACCGCAACGCCATGGGCCTTCAGGGCTTTCAGTGCAGGCGCGGTGCTTTCCTTGGGCGGGTCGAGGAAGGCCACGTAGCCGATCAATGTCAGGTTGTTTTCATCCGCCAGGCTGTAGGTGTCGCGCCCCGGCGCCATCGGTTGCGCGGCCACGGCCACCACACGCAGGCCTTCTTCATTGAACGCGGCGGTCACTTGGCGAATACGCGCCAGCAGCTCATCGGTGAGCGCTTCGTTGGTGTCGCCGTGGCGCACGCTGTTGCACACCGAGAGGATCTCTTCCACGGCGCCCTTGCAGATCAGCAGATGTGGCAAGCCCTGCTCGGCCACGACCACCGACATGCGGCGGCGATTGAAGTCGAATGGAATCTCATCGACCTTGTGGAAGGCGGTGCCGACTTTCAGCTCGCGATGCACCTCCACATGCTCCAGCACCGCCACGTCCAGCAGGTTTTTCAGGCCGGTCTGGTAGTAGCTGTTGAGGTAGGCCATTTCCAATACGTCGTCGGATTCTTCGCCCCACACGTCCACATGGCGCGCCAGAAAAATCCTGTCCTGGGTCAGGGTGCCGGTCTTGTCGGTGCACAGCACGTCCATGGCGCCGAAGTTCTGGATCGCGTCCAGACGCTTGACGATGACCTTCTTGCGCGACAAAAACACCGCGCCCTTGGCCAGGGTGGACGTGACGATCATCGGCAGCATTTCCGGGGTCAGGCCCACGGCAATCGACAGCGCAAACAGCAGCGCTTCGGTCCAGTCGCCCTTGGTGAAGCCGTTGATGAACAGCACCAGCGGCGCCATCACAAACATGAAGCGGATCAGTAACCAGCTGACTTTATTCACGCCATGCTGGAACGAAGTGGTGGCACGGTCAGTGGCCGTCACGCGTTGCGCCAACGCACCGAAATACGTGCTGTTGCCGGTGGTCAGGATCACCGCCGTCGCCGCACCGGACACCACGTTGGTGCCCATGAACAGGATGTTGTCCAGGTCCAGGGGGTTGCGGGTGTGGGCGTCCTGCTGCTGGGCAAATTTCTCCACCGGCATTGATTCACCGGTCATCGCCGCCTGGCTCACGAACAGGTCCTTGGCACTGAGCACGCGGCAATCGGCGGGGATCATATCGCCTGCCGACAGCACGATCAGGTCGCCGGGCACCAACTGCTTGATCGGCAACTCGATGCGCTTGGCAGCATCGCGACGCAGCACCGTGGCGGTGTTGCTGACCATGGCTTTCAAGGCGTCGGCGGCCTTGTTCGACTTGGCCTCCTGCCAGAAGCGCAGCAGCGTCGAGAGCACCACCATGGAGAAAATCACCGTGGCCGCCTTCATGTCTTCGGTCAGCCAGGAGATCACAGCGAGCAAGGTCAGCAGCAGGTTGAACGGGTTTTTGTAGCAGTGCCACAGGTGCACCCACCACGGCAACGGCTGCTCGTGCTCTACTTCATTGAGGCCGTATTGCGCACGCAGCGCATCGGCTTCCTGGGTATTCAAACCTTCGGCATGGCTGCCCAACGTACCGAGCAATTGCACGGTGCTGCTGTTGGCCGCGACTACCAGGGTTTGCGCCAGGGTCGGCGGCACTTCGCGGCTGACGCTGGCGTCGGTGACGGTTTCGAGCATGGCCAGGCGACGGAAGTGCCGGGCAATGTGCCGGGTCCGCAGGAAGCCGGCGAAGAACTCTTTCAACAGAGTGAGGTTCATGGTGTTACTCCTGCGCGAGGAAAAAACCGTCGTGCAGGTACTGCCCATCCGCACCGTGCCTGTCGGACAGGCACAGCCGGCTTGGCCCGCCCGCCGCAAAAGGCAGGCGCGTCCGTAGCATCCCGAGGTTACTCAGGTGCTGGTCAGCGTCGATGAAAGAGGATCGTGACAGGGCCAGGACTGGCCGCTGCCTTGATGCCGCTTCTCGCTTTGATGGCGAGACAACGGCATCGGATAAATGCGCGTTACCTTGCCAAGCCTGTGCCGGTTACCGAAACCGGCCGACTACTGTCACTCGAACAAGTACCCACTGAGGGTCTCCGCTATTGATGAAAACGCGCGAAGCTTACGCCCCGATTTCAGGAGAGTAAACCGTAGGAAAGTTTCCGTATGGTGAATAAGAAGATTCTTCAGGAGGGGTTCAGGAACTGGCTTCTGGACACGCAGACGATCAAATGTGGGAGCTGGCTTTTCGAATGGTCACACCGCCGCGACAGCCATAGGTATCCACACAATTTTAAAATTCAAAAGCCTCCCTGTGGTGAGTGAGCTTGTTGTGGTGAGCCCGCTCACCACAACAGCCCATTCGCCATAGATTCTTCGCTCACCGGCAGTTGTCTAGGGCGCGCCTGGTCGATCCCGCTCAACCAACGCCAGGTAGTCCTCAACTCTCCCACCCGCCAACGCCTTGATCTGAATCGACACCCTGTTAACCTGCCGCCCCATCGCAACCCCGTCACGGGTGCGCACCGGTACATACCCAAGCCTGGGCCAGAAGCGCTCGGCGCGGGTATTGCCCACCACCACCGTCAGCCGCAGCCACTGGGCGCCGTTCTCTATCGCCCAGCGCTCAAGGTCAGCATGCAGGTGCTGCGCAAGGCCGCTGCCATGCCAGCGCGATCCGACCAGCAGCAGGCCGATATGCCATACCCCCTGCGCGAGCAAATCCACCGCGATATTCACCACGGCGACCAGTTGTCCGTGCGCCCCGCGATATCCCAGCCAGTAGATCCGGCTGCAACGCCAGCCCGGTGGAAGTTGGTTTTGCAACTCGTCGTGCGCTTCGGTTGGCGTGGCCGGCTCGCCGTTGACCGCGATGAAGTAATCCGGCGCCTGCTCGAAAAAATGCTGCAGCTCGGCCTCATCGCCGGCACCCAGTTCACCTACATGAACGTCCCTGATGGTGCACGTGATATCCATATCGTTTGGTTCCCCTCAATCATCCCGCGTCAGCACTTCCAGCAACTCGATCTCAAAGCGCAGATTGCTGTGGGGCGTGATGCGCGCGCCCATCGACCGCTCGCCATACGCCAGGTGCGCCGGCACGTATAAGGTGCGCACACCACCGACCTGCATGCCCATCAGGCCTTGATCCCAACCTTTGATGACGCGCCCGGTGCCGATCACACACTGGAACGGTTTGCCCCGTTCCCAGGACGAATCGAACACCGTGCCATCTTCCAGGGTGCCGGTGTATTGAGTGGTGATCAGCGCGCCCTTCACCACGGCTTTGCCGTCGCCTTGGCGGATGTCGGTGATCTGGAGTTCGTCGTGATTCATCGGGTTCTCGTTGAAGGCGTAAAGGCTGGGGTTTTCCCAGAATTGGACAGGTTTGGCAAGTGTAGGAAAAGTTGGAGCAGCGACATTTCCCTTTAACTTGCGGGACGTTTCCGAGAGAATCCCAACCGCTTGCGCCGCTCAAATCAGGTGGCTAGTCTTCGCCGGTCACTGCCAATTCAGTGACCGGGTTTAGTAGCCCACGATGTGATTAGGCGCCAAGCGCCCCCTTCTGCAAGGCGCTTTTTTTCGGCCCTGCGTTATGGTGGCCGTGCGCAGGGCACCTTCGGGCGCGCCGGGTCCTAATCACCGGTCTACTAACCTGCGTACGGTCGCCACCCCGTTTAGTAGCGATGGTGACGACTCTCTAATGTTTGATTAGGAGTTGAACCATGGACAAACTTGTCCCCGCCCCACCCGCCTCAGAGCCACACTTCTTCACCACCTCCCAAGACCTCAGCTTCGAAGACGCCCTCGCTCACGCCAGCAGCGTGCTGCGTTGCGCCGCCGTTGCGGCGCAAACCGCAAGTCATCAACTGGAAGGTGATTCGCGCACGCTGGTGATCTCGGTATTGCACCTGGTGGACATGGCCAGTGTGATGGTTGATCGGTCTCTGGAGTGCATGCAACCGCACCAAACACACGACTGAAAATGTGGGAGGGGGCTTGCCCCCGATGGAGGTGGATCAGCCACCGAATGTGGTGACTGACCCACCGCCATCGGGGGCAAGCCCCCTCCCACAGTTTTGACCGTGTGGGGTCAGTTAAGCCAACGGCACCCGACGCGTCGTCAGAGCAATACGCCCCACAAAGAAACTCAGCGCCACACCCAACAGCAGCATCGCCAGGGTGCTCCAAGCCGCGCGGGACAGTTGCTTCGCCGCTACTTCAGCCGCTTCACGCGCCTTCTGCTCCGCCTGCTGTTTCAGTTCATCAACCTTCTGCATGGCTTGCTGATAGGCCTGGGCATAGTTGTCGACGATCTGAGTGGCCTCAGCCTTGCTCTTGCCAGTACGTGCGGCAACGATGTTGACCAGCGCGTCTTTGTCGGCCGCATTCAATGCCGGCTCGCCGGACGCTTTGACACGCTCGAACCACTGCTTCAAGTCGTCACCGGCTTGTGCGGGATTGTTCGCTGCATCCGTCGCCGACTGCTTGCCATCCGCTGCTGCCTGGTCGGTTTTCTGCGCCACATTCGCCGGGTCCAGTTCGGCCTTGCCGCTCTGCTTGAGTAGCGTATCGAGCTGGCCTTGCAGGCTGTTCCAGTCCAGCTGGATGCCTTGCTCGTTCAACTGCTGCTTGATGCTGCTGCCGATCCCTGGGGCTGCGGCGGCGATACCACCGCCGGCAGCGGAAAGGCCCTTGCCCACCACATTGCCGGCGGTCCCGACCACGCTGGCCGCCAGGCCGGCCAACAGCCAGGTGGTAAGCAAGGTGGTGAGAGTCCAAGTCAATACGCCATGCAGGCCGCCTCGATCCGGTGCCGTTCGCCCGGCCACAAAGGCACCCAAGCCGATTGCCACCAAGGTCGACACAAACAGCCAGATGCCGGCACCCGTGCCGAAACCACTCAACGGGTTGCCCGCCTCCATGGGATTGACAGCGCTGGCGCCGATGGCCGTGCCGAGCACACTCAAGACCAGGTAGGTCACCAGTGCAATTGCACTACCGGCCAACACCGAACTCCAGGACACGCGAAACAACGAACGGTTTGCTTCATAGACAGTGGTCATGATGGATCCTTTGGCAGTTATTGACCGTTTCAGTCTGGCGCTCCACGCGGCGCGCCGTCCCCGCGCAAATGCACCAGGGCGCCTGGTGCATTCGCACCCCACGACGGGCAATTTCTCTGCACTATCCTCAAGCGTGACTGTCGTACTCCCATGCGCCCCATTCCCCTAAAAGAACGCGGAGAATCCATGACCCAGGACGTCCTTGCCAAAGAAACCAACCGCCGCCAGCTGCAGCAGATCATCTCCGGGCTCTCCGATGGGATCATCCTCGCGGAAGTCGACCAGACCATCCTGTGGGCCAACGAAGCCGCGCTGACCATGCACGGCGTGGATGACGTGCAGGCACTGGGCGCCAACACTCAAGCCTACGCCGAGCGTTTTGCCCTGCGGTACCGCAACAATCATCCCGTACAGCTGGATAACTACCCCTTGGCCCGTGCGGCAGCCGGCGATGAATTCAGCGATGTGGTGGTGGAAGTCACGCCCACCGCCGAACCGGACAAAACCTGGGTGCACCGCCTGCGCAGCCTGGTGATCAGCGACTCTCACGGCGAGCCGGAGCTGCTGGTGTTGATCCTCAGTGACGCCACCGAATGGGCCAGCGCCGAGCAGCGCTTCGAAAAAACCTTCAACGCCAACCCCGCGCCTGCGGTGATCTGCCGCTTGAGCGACTTGCGCTACATCAAGGTCAACCAGGGCTTCCTGGAGATGACCGGTTACAACCGCGACCAGGTCATCGGCAAATCAGTGTATGAATTGGACGTGCTGGAGCAGGCCGAGCGCAAAGACCTGGCTATCCAGCGCCTGGGTGAAGGCGCGACGATCCCGCAGATGCAGGCCGAACTCAAACTGCCCGACGGCGGCAGCAAATTGGTGATCGTCGCCGGCCAGCCGCTGGACATGAACGAAGAAGACTGCATGCTGTTTTCGTTCACCGACCTGGAGCCGCGACGCAAGGCCGAAGTGGCCCTGCGCCAAAGTGAGGAACGCTTTGCCAAGTCGTTCCGCCTCACGCCGGTGCCCACGCTGGTGTGCAATGCCGCCAACCGCCAGGTGGTGGACGTCAACGAAGCCTTTATGAGTATCACCGGCTATATCAGCGAAGAACTGATCGGCAAATCCATCGAAGACATCGACTTTATCGACAGCCCCCAGGCGGGCACGCAGTTGTTCACCACCCTGGAGAAAGCGGGCAACCTCGACGGCCAGGATCTCAAGGTGCGCAAAAAAGGCAACGAGGTGATCGACTGCGTGGTGTCCGCCGATACCGTGATCATCGATGACGTGCCCTGCTACCTGCTGGTGCTGATGAACATCACCGAACGCAAGCGCTCGGAGCTGGAATTGGTAGCGGCCATCGAGGAAGTGATGCAGGACGCGTCCTGGTTCAGCCAGACCCTGATCGAGAAGCTGGCCAACGCCAAGAGCGTCAACAGCCCCAACCTGCCGAATATCAGCTTCACCGACCTCACCGCCCGTGAGCGCGATGTGCTGGGGCTGATCTGCGAAGGCCTGGCCGACAAAGAGATCGCCTCACGCCTGAAACTGGCGCCCAACACCGTGCGCAATCACGTGGCCACGGTGTACTCCAAGCTGGGGGTGCACAGCCGCAGCGCGGCGATCGTTTGGGCCCGTGAACGCGGGCTGTTTGCGGGGGAACTGCGGCTGAAAAACAAACCCTGACAGTGCAAATGCACTAGTGCCGCTAGTGCGAATTCAACTTATGGCGCGACGATGCACACAATAACCTTCAAGGCATCTCACTGGACGCCTTGAAGGAACACGCATGTTTACCCTCGCCCAACTGCGAAATTGCATCGAAGAAGGCCTGTCGCCACTGACCTGCGAATTCACCCTGTGCCGGGATGCGTCCTTGACCCTCAAGGTCTATGACGCCGATACCGGTCGGGTTGACCTGGTGGTCACCGGGATCAGCACCAACCGCCTGCAGACTCCACAAGAAGTGGAAAAAATGGTGGAAGAGCTGCGCTACGAACTGCACAGCAACACCATGGGCAAACTCACGCTGGATGACTTCCCTTCAACGACGAACCAATGAAATAGAACACACCGCCGGCCACGATAAACGCCCCCAGCATATAGAACATGGTGTGGGCCGGCAGGCTGGCCAGCACCAGCCCGCACAACACCGGCCCCAACGCAGCGCCGAGGTTGGACAGGTTCTGCGCGCCGTAGTACATGCCCCGCAGGTGGTCCGGGGCGATCCGGTCGATAAACATGTACTCGGCGGGAAACACCACAATCTCCCCCACCGTGAACACCGCCATTGCCAGCACCCACCACAGCACGCTGGTGGACAGCGCAAAACCAATCAACCCCAGCATGAACATGCTCAAGCCGAAGATGAGCCATTGGCTCAGGTGACGGTGCGAGATGCGCCGACCGATCACGTACTGCAAGGCGATCACCATCACCGCATTGGTGGTGAGCACGGCACTGATCACGGTGTAGGTGTATTCCGCTGTGGTGGTGGTCACCAGGTACTGCGACAGGTAGGCGGTGAACTGGCCGAACACCACCGCACTGAGCACGCCGCCCATCGTGAAGCACACCAGCCGGCGGTCTTGCAGCAACACACGGCCAACGGCGAGAAACGACACCGGCTTCTGCGCCACGTCCACCGTGGTTAACGTGCGGTCGCCCCAGCGCCAATACAGCAGGAAAAACCCCGCTCCCAGCAGTGCCGACAACATGAACGGCAGGCTGATATCGAGCTTCGCCACCATCGCCCCGAAAAACGGCCCGACCGCGTAGCCGATATTGGTGAGGGTGTACTTGATGGAAAACACTTCACTGCGCGCGTCTTCCGGCAGCAGGCTGGCAAAACCGGCCTTCACCGCAATGTCGATGACTGCGTAGGCCAGGTTGATCAGGATCAGGCAGCTATAAAACGCCCAGATGTTCTGCGCCAATAGCGTGCCGACAAACCCCAGCACAAACAGCAGGCTCATCCAAAGCAATAACCGGTAACTGTTGATGCGGTCGACGAGGAAACCGCCATACACACTCAGCAGCGAACCGACAATCAGCGAGCTGCCGATCACCAGGCCAACTTGAGTGATGTCGAGGGTGAAATGGTGGGTGAGGTAGATCACCAGGTACGGAAACGTGATGGCCTTGGCCAGCGTCAGCAGCAACGTGGCGCCCAGCAGCAGGTTCACGGTGCGGGGGTAGTTTCTTATTGTGGCAAGCATCCTGCTCTCATTCTTCGAAGGTAACGCGACCATTGCGGCCGGTTACCTTAACGCAAGAACAAGGCAAAAAGGAGGGTCACTTCTTGACGGGCGTGATCTCCAGGATGGTGCCGTTGGTGGTCTTGAGCAGCACGAACTTATCGCCTACCCGCGCCCATTGGCTGTCTTCCTCGGGTTGCTTGAGGCCGCGCTTTTTCCAGTCACTGACGGCCGACTCCTTGCGCATCAGAATATCCGGGGCGCGGTCGCCTTCTTTCAGGTCACGGGTGTTGATGTTTGAAGGTTGCACGGTTTCCTGGGGTGTATCACCGGCCTGTACCACAAAGCTGGCGGTGGACAGGCTGGCGGCGACCAACAGGCAGGCAGCTAGGGTTTTAGACTTCATGGGTGCTCCTTCAATGAATGACGCGTACCCAGATTCCGACCGCAGGGGCGTGGAATCATTCACTCGCTCCCTTGCCACAAGGGGCCTGCCTTTGAATCCTGGCCACCCATTGCTCTTGTGAAATTTATACTGTAATTTTTCATGAAATTTCCTGATATAAATTTCATGACCCAACAAGAAGAACTCGACACCCTGGCGGGCCTGGTCCACGACCTGCGCAAGCATAAGAAGCTGACCCTCGCCCAACTCGCGCAAAAGATCGAGCGCTCAGTAGGCTTCCTGTCCCAGGTAGAGCGTGGCCTGTCGCGCCCGACCGTGGCGGACCTGACCGCGATCAGCCATGCCCTTGACGTGCCCACCACGTATTTCTACAGCCAGCCCAAACCCAAGGCCGTGGACTGGATCACCCGTCCCAACGAGCGGCGCACGGTGTATTACGCCAATGGGATCACCGACATCCTGGTCTCCCCCAGCATGAAGGGTGCGTTTTCGATGCTCGACAGCCTGCTCGCCCCCGGTGCCAACAGTGGTGAACAAACCATGAGCGACCGCGCCGAGCAGGCCGGTTTTGTGCTTGAAGGTGAATTGACCCTGTGGGTCGAAGGCCAGGCCGACTCGGTCACCCTCGGCCCCGGCGACAGTTTCCATCTGGCCAGCTTCGCCCACTGCCGCTACGCCAACCTGACCGACCTGCCCGCCCGCGTGTTGTGGGTTTACAACTAGGAGCTGCACCCGTGAAAAGCCATGCCGCCACGTTACTGGCCGAAGTACGGACCTTTCGCCAGAACCACCCCGACGTGCGCTACGTCGACCTGATCGCCCTGGACATTCCCGGGCATTTCTACGGCAAGCGCTACCCGATCGAGATGCTGGAAAAGGTCGCCGCCGGCAGCCCGTTGAAACTGCCGCAGAACGCCGTGCTGCTCGGCGCCCAAGGTGGGCTGTTCAAGATTGGCGACTACTGCTTCAAAGACGGCGACCCAGACGCCAACCGCCGCCTGGTGCCGGGCACGCTCAAACCGGTGAACTGGGAATCGCAGCCCCTGGGGCAGATGCTGATCACCTCCGACGGCACCGACGCGCCCATCGAGTTCGAGCCGCGTGAAGTGCTGGCCAAGGTGCTGCAGCGCCTGCACCACAAGGGCATTCAGCCGGTGGTGGCGTTTGAACTGGAGTTCTACCTGTTCGACAAGAAACTCGACAACGGCCTGCCGCAATTCGCCCGCGACCCGCTGAGCGATGACGCCGACGACCAGCCCAACCTGCATATCGAACGGCTGTCGCGTTTCAGCGAAGTACTCGACGATATGGCCCGGACCGCCAAGGACCAGGGCATCGACATCACAGTGATCACCGCCGAACTCGGCCCCGGCCAGTTCGAGATCAATTTCGGCCACCAGGACGACGGCCTGCGCGCCGCCGACTGGGCTGCCCTGTTCTGCCGCAGCACCCGCGGCGTGGCACTCAAGCACGGCTACCGCGCCAGCTTCATGGCCAAGCCTTACCTGCAATTTCCCGGCAGCGGCATGCATGTGCACGTCAGCCTGTATGACGGCGCGGGTAATAACCTGCTGGCGGCGCATCAACAGCAGCCGCTGCGCCATGCCGTCGCCGGTTGCCTGGAACTGCTGCCCCACTGCATGCCGATCTTCTCGCCCAACCACAACGCCTTTCGCCGCCTGGGCGGCACGGTCAACGCCGCCACCCGTGCCTGCTGGGGCTTTGAAGACCGCGACGCGTGCGTGCGCATCCCCGAGTCCGACCCGCGCAACCTGCGCATCGAACATCGCCTGGCCAGCGCCGACGCCAACCCGTATCTGGTGCTGGCGGCGATCCTTGTCGGTCTGGAACATGGCCTCGAAACCAAACAGGAACCCATCGCGCCACTGAACGAGGACCGCGCCAGCGGCACCGACTTCCCCGTGGAAATGCTCGACGCTGTGCGCGCCATGCAGCATCAGGCGGTACTGCGCGATAAGCTGGGCGCCGAATTTGTCGACGTGTACTGCGAGAACAAACGCCAGGATCACCTGGCCTTCCAGCAAGAGATCCACGCGCGGGAATACCGCTGGTTTCTCTGACTCAACTGCCATGGAATCACCGATGACCGACCCAAGCGCCCCGGCCCTCAAGGAAATCTTCAACGTCGAACGCCTGCATGCGGTGATCCCGCTGGATTATCCGCAAAGCCTCAAACTGCTTTACGCCCTCGCGCGCCCAAACCGTGCACCTCGATTGATTCTGGCACTCTGCGGTGCCTTATTGGGGCTGCTGCGCAGCCCAGCGCGGGGCAAGCCCGCTCACCACAATGTTCTGTGTCTGCCTTTAAAGGTTGTGTAGATACCTATGGCTATCGGGGCATGTATATCTACACAACTTCCCGTGAATGCTGAATCGATGGCAAATGGGCTGTTGTGGTGAGCGGGCTTGTCCCGCGCTGGGCTGCGAAGCGGCCCCAAAACGTTCACCTCGGCTGATTCTGGCACTCTGCGATGACCTTATTGGGGCAAGCCCCCTCCCACCCTTCTCATCCGGTTTCTTCAGTCAAGGTTCGCCGAGCAGCAACCCCTGCTCCCGCGCGCACAGTTCCACCACGTAGTCCCACAACACCCGCAGTCGCACGGATTTGTGCAGCTCCCGGCGCGAGCTGATCCAGTAGCTGCGCTGGATCCCCTCCCCCGGCAGCAACGCCACCAGATCCGGGTCGCCAGCAGCCATGAAGCACGGTAATACCGCAATGCCCAAGCCGGAGCGCGCCGCCTGGTGCTGGGCGATGACGCTGGTGCTGTGGAACACCACTTTGGGATTGCGGCAGAAGCTGCTGAGGAATTTCAGCTCCTGGCTGAACAGCAGGTCGTCGACGTAATCGATCCAGGCATGGGCGGCGAGGTCTTCGCGTTTTTCGATGGGTGGGTTGCGGTCCAGGTAGGCGCGGCTGGCGTAGAGCGCCAGGCGGTAATCGGTGAGTTTGCGGGTGACCAGTTGATCGACGCTGGGGCGTTCGAGATGGATGCTGATTTCCGCTTCGCGGTTGAGGATGCTGACAAAGCGTGGCACCGCCACCAGTTCCACCTCCAATCCCGGATAACGTTCGAACAACCCGCCCATGCGACTGGCGAGGAACATCACCCCCAGACCTTCAGCCACGCCAAGGCGAATCTTGCCCAGGGGCGCGGCGCAATGGGTGAGTTCGTCTTCGGCCAGCAGCGCGACGTTTTCCATGGCTTCGGCGTGTTTGAGCAGCGCTTCGCCGGAAGGTGTCAGCTCGTAGCCTTGGGCATGCTGCACGAACAACGCGGTGCCGAGGCTCTTCTCGATGGCCTCGATATGCCGGGCCACGGTGGCGTGGGTGGTTTTCAGGCGCTGCGCAGCGGTAAGCAGGCGGCCGCTGCGCTGGAGTTCAAGAAAGAACCGCAGGTCATTCCAGTCGAACATGTCACCTCCATTCCATCAGCCAGGGCAGCGCTGTTTAAAAACGCACAGCAGCTGGGTAAAAACTAACATTTTTAAGACGAAAACTAACAACTAGGATGGGGCCAATAAGAAAAACAAGCGAGACTTCAGATGCCCATTGCAGCTGCTGAATACGATTACGTGGTAGTAGGTGCCGGCCCCGCAGGCTGCCTGCTGGCCAACCGATTGTCCGCCAACCCCGCCCACCGCGTGCTGCTGCTCGAAGCCGGTGGTCGCGACAACTACCCCTGGATCCACATCCCCGTCGGCTACCTCTTCTGCATCGGCAACCCGCGCACCGACTGGTGCTTCAAGACCGAAGCCCAGGAAGGCCTGCAAGGCCGTGCCCTGAGTTACCCACGGGGCAAAGTGCTGGGCGGCTGTTCGTCGATCAATGGCATGATCTACATGCGCGGCCAGGCCCAGGATTACGACGGTTGGGCGGCGGAAGGCAACCCAGGCTGGGCCTGGAAAGACGTGCTGCCACTGTTCAAACAGAGCGAAAACCACTTTGCCGGCGGCTCGGAGTTCCACAGCGACGGCGGCGAATGGCGCGTCGAGCAGCAGCGCCTGTCGTGGCCGATCCTGGATGCGTTTCGCGAGGCGGCGGCGCAAAGTGGTATCGCCAATATCAACGACTTCAACCAGGGCGATAACGAAGGCTGCGGCTACTTCCAGGTCAACCAGAAGGCCGGCGTGCGCTGGAACGCGGCCAAGGCGTTTCTCAAGCCTATTCGCCAACGTCCCAATCTCACCGTGCTGACTGAAGTCGAAGTCGACCGCGTGGTCCTGGAAAACGGCCGCGCCTCGGCAGTGGTCGGGCGTCAAAACGGCCAGCAGATGAGCTGGAAGGCGCGCAAGGAGATCGTGCTGTGCGCCGGTTCCGTGGGCTCGCCGGGCATTCTGCAACGTTCCGGCATCGGCCCGTCCAGCGTGCTCAAGCCCTTGGGCATCGATGTACTGCATGAACTGCCTGGCGTGGGCGGCAACCTGCAGGATCACCTGCAGCTGCGGCTGATCTACAAGCTGGAAAACGCCCGCACCTTGAACCAGATCGCCGGTACCGTCTGGGGCAAGATGGGCATGGGCCTGCGCTACCTGTACGACCGCAGCGGCCCGTTGTCGATGGCGCCCAGCCAGCTCGGCGCCTTTGCCCGCTCCGGCCCGGAACAGACCTCGGCCAACCTTGAATACCACGTGCAGCCGCTGTCCCTGGAGCGTTTCGGCGAACCGCTGCACGCATTCCCGGCATTTACCGCGTCGGTGTGCGACTTGCGTCCGCAAAGCCGTGGCCGTATCGATATCCGCTCGGCCAACCCGGCGGATGCGCCGCTGATCCGGCCCAACTACCTCAGTCATCCGCAAGACCTGCGCGTGGCCGCCGACGCGATTCGCCTGACCCGACGCATCGTCGCAGCGCCCGCCCTGAGCCAGTTCAAGCCGGTGGAGTACCTGCCCGGTGACTCGCTGCAAACCGAAGAGGAGCTGCACGAAGCCGCCGCCCGTATCGGCACCACGATCTTCCACCCGGTGGGCACCTGCCGCATGGGCAGCGACAAGGACGCCGTGGTCGATGCGCAACTGCGGGTGCATGGCGTGCCCGGCCTGCGCATCGCCGATGCCTCGGTCATGCCGCGCATCACCTCCGGCAACACCTGTTCACCCACGCTGATGATCGCGGAAAAAGCCGCGCAGCTTATCCTTTCGCCGCCTACAAGGAGCCTCGCCCCGGAGAAAGAACTGGTTCATGCAATCTGAATAGCGGCGCCGCACCTGGCGCCGACAGTGGAACAACAATAAATAATCACTGTGAGGGCTACCCGATGTCAGAACATGCTCAACCCTTGGGCTCGACGGTCAACACCGCCAGCACCACCAACGACTCAAAAAAGGTCATCTTCGCCTCGTCCCTGGGGACGGTGTTCGAGTGGTATGACTTTTTCCTATACGGCGCCCTGGCGGCCGTGATCAGCAAGCAGTTCTTTGCCGGGGTCAACGACACCACGGCGTTTATCTTTGCCTTGATGGCCTTCGCGGCCGGCTTTGTGGTGCGCCCGTTTGGCGCGCTGGTGTTCGGCCGCCTGGGCGACATGATCGGGCGCAAGTACACCTTCCTCGTCACCATCATCCTGATGGGCGTCGCCACCTTCTGCGTGGGGCTGCTGCCGACTTACGCCAGCATCGGCATCGCGGCGCCGATCATCCTGATCGTGCTGCGCATGCTGCAAGGCCTGGCGCTGGGCGGCGAATACGGCGGCGCGGCCACCTACGTCGCGGAACACGCACCGGCCGGCAAACGTGGCTTCCATACCAGTTGGATTCAATCCACGGCGACCATCGGCCTGTTGCTGTCGCTGTTGGTGGTGCTGGCCTGCCGTTACTTCACGGGTGACCAGTTCGAAGTGTGGGGCTGGCGGATTCCGTTCCTGTTCTCGATCGTGCTGCTGGGCATTTCCACCTGGATCCGCATGAGCCTGCACGAGTCGCCGGCCTTCCTGAAGATGAAAGAGGAAGGCAAGGCCAGCAAGGCGCCGATCCGCGAGTCGTTCGGCAAATGGGAAAACCTCAAGGTGGTGCTGATTGCGCTGTTCAGCATCAACGGCGGGCAAGCGGTGACCTTCTACGCGGCGCAGTTTTACGTGCTGTTCTTCCTCACGCAATTCCTGAAAATGGACCCGGCACTGGCCAACATGCTGCTGATCATCAGCGTGGTGATCGGCGCGCCGTTCTTTATCTTCTTTGGCTGGCTGTCGGACAAGGTCGGGCGCAAGCCGGTGCTGATGCTCGGCCTGCTGCTGGCCACCGTGCTGTACTTCCCGATCTTCAAGAGCCTGGCGCACTACACCAACCCGGCGATGGACCAGGCCAGCACTCAGGCACCGATCACCGTCTTGGCCGACCCGGCCACCTGCACCTTCCAGTTCGACCCGGTGGGCAAGGCGAAATTTGACAGCCCGTGCGACAAGGTCAAGACCTTCCTGGTCAAGCAAGGCCTGCCCTACAGCAGCGCCGCCGCCCCCGCCGGCAGCCCGGTGCAGGTGAGCGTGGGCGACGTGCGTATCGACGGTTTTGACGAAAAGGCCCTGCGCGGCGCTGTGACCCTGGCCGGCTACCCGTCCTCGGCGGATGCGGCTCAGGTCAACAAGGTCATGGTGGTGGTGCTGATCGTCGCGCTGATCCTGATCGCGGCCATGTGCTACGGCCCGCTGGCGGCGCTGATGGTGGAATTGTTCCCGACGCGTATCCGCTACACCTCGATGTCCTTGCCCTACCACATCGGTAATGGCTGGTTTGGCGGGTTCCTGCCGACCGTGTCGTTTGCGCTGGTGGTGTACACCGGGGATATCTTCTACGGGCTGTGGTACCCGGTGGTCGTGACCGGGGTAAGCCTGATCGTGGGGATGATCTGTCTCAAAGAAACGCGGCATGTGGATATTGATAATAATTAAGCAGCTACAAGCGGCAAGCTACAAGCGGCAAGTCAGAGCGAATCGGCATTGACTTGCGGCTTGTAGCTTGAAACTTAAAGCTGTACATCCATACAGATAACAGTTGCTCAATTCCCTTCTTATGCCCATCCTGCTCTCCATTCAACTGTGTAACGAATGGGCTGACCATGCGGCTGTACCTCTGTGAAAAACCCTCCCAGGCCAAGGATATCGCGGCCGTGCTTGGCGCCAGTCGCCGGGGCGACGGTTGCTGGCTGGGCAATGGGGTCACAGTCACCTGGTGCATCGGTCATCTGCTGGAAACCGCTCCGCCCGATGCCTACGACGAAAAGTACAAGCGCTGGGTGCTGGCCGACCTGCCAATCGTCCCGGAAAAATGGAAGATGCGGGTCAAGCCCAAGACGGCCAGCCAGTTCAAGGCGGTCAAGCGCCTGCTGGGGGAAGCCCAGGAGCTGGTGATCGCCACCGACGCCGACCGCGAGGGCGAGATGATCGCCCGCGAGCTGGTGGAGCACTGTCGTTATCGCGGGCCGATCCAGCGTTTGTGGCTGTCGGCACTGGATGACGCCTCCATTCGCAAAGCCCTGGCAGCGCTCAAGCCGGGTGCCGAAACCTTCAGCCTGTATCACTCGGCCCTGGGCCGCTCCCGTGCCGACTGGCTGATCGGTATGAACATGAGTCGTCTGTTTACCCTGCTTGGGCGTCAGTCCGGCTATCAGGGCGTGTTGCCGGTAGGCCGCGTGCAAACCCCGACCTTGCGCCTGGTGGTGGACCGCGACCGCAGCATCGCCGATTTCGTGCCGGTGGCTTATTGGGCCATTGATGTGGACCTGCGCCACGAGCGCATGACCTTCACCGCCCAGTGGCGTGCCGCCGAAGACGCCTGCGACGATCAAGGCCGCTGCCTCAATCCTCAGCTTGCCCGTGAAGCCGCCGATGCGATGAGCAACGCCGCCAGCGCACGCCTGGTAAAACTGCGTACCGAACGCATGCGCGAAGTGGCGCCCCTGCCCTTCGACCTCGGCACATTGCAGGAAATCTGCTCCAAGAAACTCGGCCTCGGCGCCCAGGAAACCCTGGACATCGCCCAATCCCTCTACGAAACCCACAAGGTCATCACCTACCCACGCAGTGACTGCGGCTACCTGCCCGTCAGTCAACACAGCGACGCACCCAAGATTCTCGCCGCACTGGGCCGTGCCGATACGGCGGTCAACGGGCTGATGCCCCATATCGATCCTCAACGCCGCTCGCGGGCCTGGAACGACGCCAAGGTCAGCGCCCACCACGGCATCATTCCAACGGGCGCCGGCAAGGACGTCGGGCAACTCACTGGCAAACACAGAGCGGTGTACACGCTGATTCGTGCGCGCTACCTGGCGCAGTTCCTGCCCAACCATGAATACGATCGCACCCAGGCGGATTTCGACTGCGCGGGCTTTGCATTGCGTGCGGTCGGTAAAGTCGTGATAGAGCCAGGCTGGAAACGCGCCCTGCCCGAAGCGTTGGCGCCGACCAAGGGCCGTGAGGCACCAGCACCACAAGCGTTGCCGATGCTGGCGCAGGGGCAGGACTACGCGGTAGCCAACGTCAACCTCAAGGATTTATGGACCCAGCCGCCTAAACCCTTTACCGAAGGCGACCTGATCAAGGCGATGAAAAACGTCGCCAAGCTGGTGGAAGACCCGCTGCTCAAGCAAAAACTCAAGGACACCACCGGTATCGGCACCGAAGCCACCAGAGCCGGAATTATCCAGGGTCTGCTCGACCGGGGTTACCTGGTCAAGAACGGCAAGGCGCTGTCAGCCACCCCGGCCGCGTTCAGCCTGATCGACGCCGTGCCTCGCGCCATCGCCGACCCCGGCACCACCGCGATCTGGGAACAGGCGCTGGACATGGTGCAAAGCGGTGAAATGAGCCTGGAAGAATTCGTCGCCAAGCAGGCGGCGTGGATGAGCAAACAAGTGGCCCGCTGCAACGGCATGCGCATGACCATCACCGGGCCGGCGAGCCCGGCGGGCCGAGGCGCCACACCATGGAAAAAGAAGCGCAAGGCGGCCCCCCGCAAGACTGCGGCCAGCCCCAAGCGCGCCAAAAAGCCGACAAATGCGGGGTAAATGCAGAAAAAATCCGGCGAATGACGTTTTTCGACGGGTTTAGCGCCGCTTTGGACCTTGCTCCGGCGTTGGACGTCTAGGATTCTGTAGGGACCTGCTGATTTCCTAACAACAACACGCATCGGAGTGGCCGCCATGAAGACTGTCTCAGAAGTACTCAAAGCTAAAGACAAGAAAAATCAGGAGGTCCATACCATTGAATGGGATCACACCGTATTCGAAGCGCTGGTGGTGATGTCATCCAAAAACGTCGGTGCTCTGCCGGTCGTCAAGCAGGGTGCAGTGGTTGGCATCCTCAGCGAACGTGATTACGCACGTAAAATCATGCTCAAAGGCCTTTCGTCCGTTTCGACAAAGGTCCATGAAGTCATGAGTTCCCCGGTGATAACCGTCGATACCCACAAAAGTGTCGACGAATGCATGAACATCATGACCGACAGCCACCTGCGCCACTTGCCCGTGGTTGAGGATGGCAAATTGCTCGGCTTGCTCTCCATCGGTGACCTGGTAAAAGAAGCCATTGCCGAACAGGCCGATCTGATCAAACAGCTGGAGCAATACATCCGCGGCGAATAGGGAGCCCCCCCATGCTCGACAGCCTGCAACATCAGGAAGACCACCTCGACACCCTGCTCCGCGCCATGACCGAACGGCGCTTTGTGGTGCTGACGGGCGCAGGGATCAGTACATCGTCGGGCATCCCCGATTACCGTGACAGCGAGGGCGTGCGCCGGGGCAAGGCGCCGATGATGTACCAGGAATTCCTCGCCACCCCACAAGCCCGCCGCCGTTACTGGGCGCGGGCTATGCTGGGGTGGCCGAGAGTGCGTATTGCCGAGCCGAACAAGGCGCACCTGGCACTGGCCACGCTGCAACAACGCCAGCAAATCAGCGGCCTGATCACCCAAAACGTCGATACCCTGCATGATCAAGCGGGCAGTCACGATGTGATCGAACTGCATGGCAGCCTGCACCGGGTGCTGTGCCTGGATTGCCAGCAACGCAGCGAGCGCGATGTGATCCAGCAACTGATGGAAGGCCAGAATCCCTACCTGGCTGGCGTCGACGCGGTGCAGGCACCCGATGGCGATACCCTGCTTGATCCTGCGTTTGAAGAGCGCTTCCAGGTTCCCAACTGCCCCCATTGCGGCGGCCAGCGACTCAAGCCGGACGTGGTGTTTTTTGGCGAGAACGTCGCCCAGGACACCGCAGCCAAGGCGATGACTGCCGTGGAGCACGCCGAGGGTTTGCTGGTGGTGGGTTCATCACTGATGGCGTATTCGGCGTTCCGCCTGTGCAAAGCCATGGTTGAACAAGGCAAACCGGTGATCGCCATCAACCTCGGCAAGACCCGTGGGGATGAGTTGTTGCAGGTGAAGATCCAAGCGTCTTGCGAGCGGTTGCTACCCCTGCTGGTCGATCGATTGACCTGACCTGCCGCAATCCCGCTCGCCACAACAGCCCCTTTACGGCTTGACCATCGGCTCCAAGAAATGACGCCCAAGTCACGTTTTCCCGCATTTCCCAGTCCCCACGGCAATTTATGTAGTGACAGAAAATAATCACTACATAATCGTTGACGTAACCTTTTTGTCCTTGCATTATCGAGACGTCTCCCGGATCGGGAGCGTTGGTAACAAGCGTTTTGAAAGAGCTCGTCTGACCGCCGAGCTGTTTTTTCCGGATGTGCACTGCCCACAAGGCAGATTGATGAAGCTGACCCGCCCCGGAAGGGATGGGTACAAGGAGCTCAAACGCTGCTTGTCTTCGTTATGAAACCATTGCGTAGCAGTTCATCAGCAAGACTACATGCATCAGGTTCAAGACCCTGCCCGTATTCGGCAGACCGTCACTGACGCCCGGCTTTCAAAGCCGGAGACAACTAAGCAGTTTTAACGGAATCAACTGATAGATCGCCAACTGGTCAAGGGGCTTACACATGAATCTGAACAACCAACCAACTATCGACGAATTGGCTGAGATGTTCGCAGCGCAGAAAGACACACTCGACGACCATATCCTGTGGATTGGCAAATCGGGCGAAGTGCAACTTGACTGCCTGGAGCCCAATACCGAAGAAGCCGAGTTTGACCGCAATAACCGTGAACTGGCAGCGCGCCTGAAGGTGTACCGCCGTGGCCAGGGTTATGTCGGCAAGAAGGCCGCGGCTGATCGCAACTTTATCGAGCAGGTCTTTCATACACTGAATACCGAATGGCAGAACCTTAAAGGCCAGTCGCAAGTTAAAGTGATTGATAGATACTGCTGATCACTCAGCATTAAACATTCAAGCCCGCTCGTTAGTTCGAGCGGGCTTTTTAATTGCACGCTTACTACACTGCCGGAAAGCGTCCTTTCCCGGCTTCATCGCGAAAGATATCAAACAACACTTGTGCCGCCGCCGACAGCTCATGCCCCGGCTTGGTCAGCACTCCAATCGGCCGCTCGATCACTGGACTGTTCAAGGTGATGCAATGGGCACCTGCCTCTTCCATCTGCCGCGCGCACAATGCAGGCACGGCACTGACGCCCAGGCCACTGGCAACCATCTTGCCCACAGTTGCCAATTGGTGGCTTTCCAACGCCACGGGCAGTTTCATCTGTAAGGCGCCCAAGTGTTCTTCCAGCATCACCCGCACCGTGGACGGCCGCTGCAAGGTGATGAACGGCTGCTCCAGCAAGGTCGCCCAATCGATCTCGGCACATTGCGCCAGAGGTGAATCACCCGGCACTACGGCAATGAAGCGATCCAGGTACAACGGCGTGAACGCCAGTGACGAGCCTTCCGACGGCTCAAACGCTACGCCCAGTTCGACTTGGCGGTCGCGGACCATCTCCAGTACCTGTTCATTGATCAAGTCATGCACCGTCACATTCACCTGGGGGTAACGTGCTCGGAATATCTTCAGGATGGGTGGCAGCAAATTGCCCGCAAACGATGGCATCGCCGCCACTGTGACCCGTCCGCGTTGCAGGGTGAACCGTTGGCGCAATTCGTCCTCGGCATTGTCCCAGTCGGCAATCAGCCGGCGCGCCAGGGGCAGCAGGGATTCACCTTCCGGCGTCAGTGCAACATTGCGGGTATTACGGCTGAACAAGCGGCCCCCCAAGCCTTCCTCCAAACCTTTGATGGTCAGGCTCAACGCCGATTGGGAGAGGTGCAAGCGCTCGCACGCCGCGGCAAAACTCAGGCTCTGGGCCACGGCGAGAAACGCACGCATCTGCTTAACGGTCATGACGCTGCTCCGAACAGGAATGGACTATGCTGTTTTCTAAATCAATCAACCTTAAAAAACAACTTAACAAATCAATCCGTCAGCGCAACACTCGGGGCATTGGCTGGCCCACACACAATAAATAGAGGTGCATATGGCAGGTTTCGATAAACGCGTGGCGTCCTACGAGGAAGCGCTGGCAGGCCTGGAAGACGGCATGACCGTGCTCTCCGGCGGTTTTGGCCTGTGCGGCATTCCGGAGAACCTCATCAATGAGATCAAGCGCAAAGGCACCCGCGACCTCACTGTGGTTTCCAACAACTGCGGCGTCGACGGTTTCGGCCTGGGCGTGCTGCTGGAGCAAAAGCAGATCAGTAAAGTGATCGCCTCCTACGTAGGTGAAAACGCCCTGTTCGAGAAGCAACTGCTCAGCGGCGAGATCGAAGTGGTCCTCACCCCCCAAGGCACCCTGGCGGAAAAAATGCGCGCAGGCGGCGCCGGCATCCCGGCCTTCTTCACTGCCACGGGCGTCGGCACGCCAGTGGCCGAAGGCAAGGAAACCCGCGAATTCAACGGCCGTCCGTACCTGATGGAAGAGTCTATCACCGGCGACTTCGCCATCGTCAAGGGCTGGAAAGCCGACCACTTCGGCAACGTCATCTATCGCCACACTGCCCAGAACTTCAACCCGCTGGCCGCCACCGCCGGCAAGATCACCGTGGTTGAAGTCGAGGAAATCGTCGAACCGGGCGAGCTGGACCCGGCGCAGATCCACACCCCAGGCATCTACGTCGACCGGATCATCTGCGGCACGTTCGAGAAGCGCATCGAACAGCGCACCGTGCGCAAATAATCCGCCTGCGGCCCTAAGAATAAGAGGAACTCAACCATGGCTCTGACCCGCGAACAAATGGCTCAACGCGTCGCCCGCGAAATGCAGGACGGTTTCTACGTGAACCTCGGCATTGGCATTCCGACCCTGGTGGCCAACTACATCCCCGAAGGCATGGAAGTAATGCTGCAATCGGAAAACGGCCTGCTTGGCATGGGCCCGTTTCCTACGGAAGAAACCATCGATGCCGACATGATCAACGCCGGCAAGCAGACCGTCACCGCACGCGTCGGCGCCTCGATCTTCTCCTCCGCCGAGTCCTTCGCGATGATTCGTGGCGGCCACGTCGACCTCACCGTGCTCGGCGCGTTTGAAGTCGACGTACTAGGCAACATCGCCTCGTGGATGATTCCTGGCAAGTTGGTCAAAGGCATGGGCGGCGCCATGGACCTGGTGGCCGGCGCGGAAAACATCATCGTGATCATGACCCACGCGTCCAAGGACGGTGAGTCCAAGTTGCTCAGCCGGTGCAGCCTGCCGCTGACCGGCGCCAACTGCATCAAGCGTGTATTGACGGACCTGGCGTATCTGGAAATCGAAAATGGCGCTTTTGTCCTCAAGGAACGCGCACCTGGCGTCAGCGTTGAAGAGATTGTGAGCAAGACCGCCGGTAAACTCATCGTCCCGGACCATGTTCCGGAAATGCATTTTCAGTGAGGACCGCTTCCATGCAAGACGTCGTGATTGTTGCTGCCACCCGCACCGCCGTGGGCAGCTTTCAGGGTTCGCTGGCGAATATTCCAGCACCGGAACTTGGCGCCGCCGTGATCCGCCGCTTGCTGGAGCAGACCGGCCTGGACCCGGCCCAGGTGGACGAAGTGATCCTCGGCCAGGTGCTCACCGCAGGTTCAGGTCAGAACCCGGCGCGCCAGGCCTCGATCCTCGCCGGCCTGCCCCACGCCGTGCCAGCCCTGACCCTGAACAAGGTCTGCGGCTCGGGCCTCAAGGCCTTGCACCTCGGCGCCCAGGCCATCCGATGCGGCGACGCAGACGTTATCATCGCCGGCGGCATGGAGAACATGAGCCTCGCCCCGTACGTATTGCCGGCCGCACGCACCGGTTTGCGCATGGGCCACGCCAAGATGATCGACAGCATGATCACCGATGGCTTGTGGGATGCATTCAACGACTACCACATGGGCATCACCGCCGAGAACCTGGTGGACAAGTACGGCATCAGCCGTGAAGCCCAGGACGCCTTCGCGGCCGCCTCCCAGCAAAAAGCCAGCGCGGCCATCGAAGCCGGGCGCTTTGCGGATGAAATCACGCCGATCCTGATCCCCCAGCGCAAGGGCGACCCTGTCGCCTTCGCCGTGGATGAACAACCGCGCGCCGGCACCAGTGCCGAATCCCTGGCCAAACTCAAACCCGCATTCAAGAAAGACGGCAGCGTCACCGCCGGCAACGCCTCCAGCCTCAATGACGGCGCCGCCGCCGTGCTGCTGATGAGTGCCGACAAGGCCAAGGCCCTGGGCTTGCCGGTACTTGCACGTATCGCCAGCTACGCCAACGCCGGCGTCGACCCGGCGATCATGGGCATCGGCCCGGTCTCGGCCACCCGCCGTTGCCTGGACAAAGCCGGCTGGAAACTGAGTGACCTGGACCTGATCGAAGCCAATGAAGCCTTTGCTGCTCAAGCATTAGCCGTGGGCAAAGAGCTGGAATGGGACGCTGAAAAGGTCAACGTCAACGGCGGCGCCATCGCCATCGGCCACCCCATCGGCGCTTCAGGCTGCCGCGTGCTGGTGACCCTGCTGCATGAAATGATCAAGCGCGACGCCAAGAAAGGCCTGGCAACGCTGTGCATCGGTGGCGGCCAGGGCGTAGCCCTCGCTCTCGAACGCAGCTGATATTGACGATCTGTGGCGAGCGGGCTTGTTGTGGTGAGCGGGCTTGTCCCGCGCTGGGCTGCGAAGCAGCCCCAATAAGAGCAACACAGAAAAGGCCCGGTTCCACGAAAACCGGGCCTTCTCTTTCATATCGGCATTTTCAGTCCGAGCGCGGCACCGCAAACACCGCATTCGCCCGCGCCACCACCTTCTCCCCCACCTGCAGACTCACCGTCCCAAACGCCATCTGCCGCCCCCGCTTGTGATGTTCCAGCCGCACCACAATCCACTCCCCCACCTGTACCGCGCCCAGGTAATCCACGGTCATGCTCGCAGTGATCAGCGGCAACTGCGGCTCACTGGAAAACGCCATCGCATAGCCCATGCCGATATCCGCCAGCGTCGCCAACACCCCGCCATGCACTGTGCCGCGCCCATTGGCGTGGCGATTGTCGGCGCGCAGGCCGACTTCCAGTTGCAAGCCCTCACCCCGGCAATACGCCGGGCCAAGTAGATCAAGCAATGGGCTGCTGCGAGGCAGAGGGACAAAACCTTCAGGCACGGCGTGAGCAATCATGGCAGGTCTTCCTTGGAGTCAGGCTTGACATGTACGCCACGCTCCAGACGGTAGCCATCACCATCAGCCGCACAAATCTTGCGCGATGCTTTGCGTTAATCCGCCAGACCCGCTTTAATCGCCGCCCATTTCCCCCGCACACCTCAAGGAACTGCAATGCGCCATCAGGACGGCAAACTTCACTCGTTTCGAGCACCTCTGTTGATTTTGCTGGCCGGCATGGCCCTGGTCGGCTGCTCGCCCAAGGATCACCCCCGCGCCACGGCGGTCAATGGGGAACAAGGTAAGGCCGGCGCCCAATTAGCCTATGAGCATGAGCTGACCCTGGCCCTGCCAGGTGCCCTACTCGCACCACGCATGCAGGCCACCCGTGAGGCGTGTGAAACGGCGCGGTTCGGCGCGTGCAATATCCTGGGGATCACCGAAGACGGTAACGGCGGCGAGATGGTCCTGCGTATCGCGCCAACGGGCGTCGAGCCAATGGTCGCCATGGCGGCTGAAGGCGGCACGCTTGGCCAGCGCATCACCACCGCCGAAGACCTGGCCGATGCTGTCGACGATGTGAACCGCCGCCAGGACCGCCTGCAAGCCCAGCAACAGCGCCTTGATGAACTGGCCAAGCGCAAGGACATCACCGTCAGCGACCTGATTGTCTTGAGCAAGGAACAGGCCGGCATCGAAAACGACCTGCAGGCACTGGCCCAGATTGCAGCCGGGCAACAGCGCCGCCTGGATACAAACCGCGTCACCCTCAATTTCCGCTCTTCGGACGGCGCGAACCAACCGTCACGCTTCAGCCGGATGTTCAGCAACCTGGGCACGAATATGGTGGAAGGCACGGCTGACGCCCTGGAGCGCGCCAGCTACGTCCTGCCCTTTGTGATCCTGGCGTTCCCGGTGGTCTGGTTGTGGGGGTGGCTGTGGCGCAAGTTTGTGCGGCGCCGCCCCTGATCAGCGCTTCATACAGCGCTGATAGCGCTCATCCACGCGCTTGGCAAACCACGCCGTGGTGAGGTTGCGGGTGATCTTCGGGCTCTTGAGCACAATGCCCGGCAAGATCGCCCGTGGCATCGGTTTACCGGCAGCCTTCTCGGCCAGGGCAAACACGCGTTTGTAGAGCGTGGTGTCCTCAAAATCCAACTGTTCGCCCTGCTCCAACTGGCTACGGATGCTGGGGTTGCGCATATCCAGCTTGGCGCCCAGGGAGCGCACCGCCAGCTCAGTGGTGCCCGGCAGCAGTGAGCCATAGCGGATCAAATCCCCGTCCAGCGCCAGCTCGGTGCCGGAAGCACGGCTGACCGCTGCCTGGAACGCCGCATTACGGCTCGCATACCAACCCGCATTGAAGTCGGCAAAACGGTACAGCGGCTGGTCGTAGTTCACTGGATATCCGAGCAAATGGGCGATGCCAAAGTACATACCGCCACGGCGTGTGAAGACCTCCCGACGAATCGTGCCATCCACCGTGTAGGGATAACCCCGCGCCTGTTTCTGTGCAAAGTCGATGCTGACCTGCATGGGGCCTGCGGTGTGCACCGGGTTGAAACCACCAAACAGCGTATTGCCCAAGGGCACCATGCTGATGAAGTCATCGAATATGCCGCTGAGGTCTTTCTCGGTGCGTGCAGCATTCAACCGATCGGCGTAGGACTTGCCGGTGGGCGATTTCAATTGCAGCGCACTGCGCACCACAAAGGCCGGCACATGCACTTTGCCAGCGCGGCGCAGGATCTCGTCCTGGGCGATCTTGCCCATATTGGGCACGGGCGGGTCGACCTGATAGGTCGACTCCTGCTCCGTCACCGCCAGCACAGCGCAGATATTCTCGGTGCTGGGGTAGATTTTCTGGGTATCGAAAGCCGTGTAGATATCCTGAGCCCAACCATTGCGATCCGCCACCTTGGCCGGGAGCAGGCGCACAATCTGCGCCTTCACCTCGGCCTCGCTGCGCTCCGGTTGCTGCGGGCCGCGTGAGGTGGAGCAACCGGCCAGCACCAGCAAGGGGATGAGGCACAGGATCAGGCGGCGTGGGGACATGGGGCTTCCTTGAAGAACAATGGGCCGAGCGTTGCGGATATGGACCGGTAAGTCTAACGCGGGTTCGTCAACTCGCGTTCTCGCCAACTCGAGCCGAACGTGACAGGATCTTTCTTCCCCCATTCGTACAAGGAGTTTGAATGCCATGCTGAGCCTGAACTTCCTCGTCACCTGCCTGATCGTCGTGCTGATTCCCGGTACGGGCGTGATCTATACCATTTCCACCGGCCTGACCGCCGGCAAACGCGCCAGTCTCTACGCGGCGCTGGGCTGTACCGCCGGGATTATTCCGCACCTGCTCGCGTCGACCCTCGGCCTTTCGGCCCTGCTGCACACCAGCGCCCTGGCGTTCGAAGTGCTGAAATTCGCTGGTGCCGCTTACCTGCTCTACCTGGCTTACGCCACCTGGCGCGACCGTTCGGCCTTCGCCATGAATGACGCACCGGTGGTTTCCACAGCCCGGAGCCTGATGGTCCGTGGTGTCTTGCTGAATGTTCTCAACCCCAAGCTGACCATTTTCTTCCTGGCGTTCCTGCCACAATTCGTGGTGCCGGGCAGCACGTCGCCAGCCCTGCAAATGCTGGTGTTGAGCAGTGTGTTCATGGCGATGACGTTCGCAGTGTTTGTGCTGTATGGCCTGCTGGCCAACGTATTTCGCCGCGCCGTGATCGAATCACCCCGGGTGCAGAACTGGCTGCGCCGTAGTTTTGCAGCGGCGTTTGCGGGGCTGGGGTTGAACCTGGCGTTTGCGCAGCGCTAAAGGCTTTTGGAAGCTGACGAAAGCCGCTGAAACCTCCCACGTAAGCGCCGGATAAGCTCTACAGCTTCTCCCTGAAAACCTCTGCAAAGTCCTTCGCCTGAATACACAGTGCGAAGGATTGCAGATGGTTCTTTTCGTTAAGGCCCTGGTTGACGGGGCTGTCTCATGATCAACGCCACCAGCCAAGCCATTGGGTATCTGGTGCTGGCGGCCATGGATTCAAAGACGCGTGACGTCGAGTCCGTGCTCAGCGACTTCCAACGCTGCCTCAATCACTACGATGCGTGGGCCGAAAGCTTTTTCAGTTTTTCGGCGCTGGATATCGAGCAGGTGTTCAAGGTTGGGGATGAGGTGGCGCTGGTGGCGCCGATCAACCGCTCCCTCTTCCCCAGTGCGACCGTCGCACAGTGTCAAGCCAGCGGGACGTTGACGCTGGTGCATATGTTTCAAAGTTCACGCTTCGTGCCCATTGGCAATACGCCGGTGGTGGTGCAGCGCATCGACCCAAACGGCGGCCCGTTGGGCGAGCCCATTCATAAAACCATTGGCCCCAGCGGCATTCTTGAAATCAAAGAATGTGATCGCAACCAGCCCTACCGGGTCAGCTTCTACCCCAACGTTTCCAAGGAACACTTCAAGGCGCTCTACGCATCTTATCAGTCGGTGATCACGCCACTGGAAGCGTGGTTGCGCACTGAATGGAGCGAAACGTTTGAACCATTGTGGAAGGGCTATTCCGAGGCGGACTTCCTCAAGCGCTATCTCTCATTGCATCAAGCCTATGCCCGTGGGTTTGGCGACGCGCTGTACACACTCTGGGACAACCTCAAGCAGCTTTGCCAATGGCTGTGCGCCCCCTTGGCCAACGCCGAAAAACTGCTGCAATACCTGACCCAGGATGAATTTGAACAGTTACTGGCGTTGAGCACAGAGACCATCACCAAGGGCCTGCTGATGCTCAGTGATGAACCCTTGCTGTTCATCCATCTGGCTGCACTGGTCAGCTGGATGAGGATGTTGCCGCCCCCGTATATGAACGAAATGCTGGGGGAGATCGGTGCCGAGGTGCTGATCAACTTACTGCTGGGGTTTGCTACCGCTGGCATGGGCATGGCGGTGCGTATGAGCACGAAAGTGCTCGGCAGTATCAAGTCTCAACGTGTGCGCAAGTGGCTGGAGCAAATAGCCAAACAGTTTGGCACCGTTCAACTGGATGGCCATGCCGAAGCGCTCAAGCCGGTGCTCTTCAAGAGTGAGGCTGTGCCAATCAAGGCAGTGCCGGTTGCGCCGTTGAAGGCTGGGGAGAACCTGGTTTCGAACGCAGTGCCAGCGGTTCGCGGCAAGACACAGCGGACGGTGTTGGTCAGGCAGGAGCATGTCGACGACGTGCCTGCCGTGGCGACGAATCCGAAGGGGGATGCTGCGGCGGCTTCGGATAAGACCGTCACCAATGGCTGTCCGGTGTCGATGGTCACTGGGGAGGAATTGCTGACCCTCACCGATGGCACGTTGGACGGGATTCTGCCGTTTGAGTGGACACGGTTGTATCGCACCAGTGCCGTGGAAATGGATGTCGGGCTGGGGTTTGGCTGGAGCCATTCGCTGGCGCATCGGCTTGTCGTGTCAGGCGATTCGGTGGTCTGGATCGACCATGAAAACCGCTCGACTGAGTTTCCACTGCCGACAGTTGCTCGACCTGCAATCACCAATAGCCTGGCTGAAGCGGCGATCTACTTGGGCTCGGTGCCGGATGAGTTGGTGCTGGCACAGGCGTCGCGGTTTTATCACTTTCGCCATGGTGTGCTGGTCTCGATCAGTGATGCGTATGACAACCGCCTGCGGATTAGTCGGGACTATTTAGGGCGCATTGAGCGGCTGGATAACGGTGCCGGTTGTGCGCTGTTCTTGCGTTATGAGTCGGGCCGCATTGTCGCGGTGGACTACCAGGTTCAGCGGGCCAAGGGCCGCGAGCCTTACGCCTGGATCACAGAGCACAGCGTTGTTTCCTACGCCTATGACGAGATGGGCCGACTGGCCTCAGCGACCAATGCCGTCGGTGAAAGCGAGGTTTATCGCTACGACGAGCAACACGTCATTCTGGAGCGCGGGTTGGCCGGTGGGGCGAGTTTCTTTTGGGCGTGGGAACGGTCTGGCAAGGCGGCGCGATGTGTCCGGCATTGGGCCAGTTTTTCGCAGATGGATACGCGGTATGCCTGGGGGGATGACGGCAGCGTTGTGGTGCACAACGCCGATGGCAGCCAGGAAGTGTATGTCCATGACGACCGCGCACGGCTGGTGCAGCGCATTGATCCGGACGGTGCCGAGCATTTCAAATCCTACGACGATAAAGGCCGGCTGACGGTCGAGCAGGACCCGCTGGGCGCGGTGACGGCATATCAGTACGACGAGGCCGGACGCTTGGTGGCGTTGTTTCCGGGGGACGATGAGCCGACATCCTACGAGCATGACAACGGCTTCGTACGGGTTGTAAGGCGAGGCTCAGCGGTTTGGAAGTACGAGCGCAACGATCAGGGCGACGTGACGCGCAGGACCGATCCCGACGGTCATGTGACGGACTATAGCTACAACAAATACGGGCAACTGATTGGGGTGTGGTACCCGGATCACAGTTGCCAGCGACTGGTGTGGAATGAACGCGGCCAGTTGCTTGAAGAACAACTGCCCAATGGTGGCATCAAGCGCTATCGCTATGACGACCTGGGCCGGCAGATTGCCCGTGAGGATGAACAAGGCGCGCTGACCCAATACCAGTGGGACGCTGTCGGTCGGCTGACTCGCCTCGTACTGCCCGGCGGTGCAACGCGGGAATACAGCTACAACCCCTACGGAAAAATCACCGCCGAACGCGATGAACTGGGCCACGTCACCCGCTACGAATATGCCGACGGCCTGCACCTGATCAGCCGCCGCATCAATGCCGACGGCAGCCAGGTCAAGTACCGCTACGACAACGTGCGGTTGCTGCTGACCGAGATTGAAAACGAAGTTGGCGAAACCTACCGGCTGGATTACCACGCAAACGGCCTGATCCAGCAGGAAATCGGCTTTGATGGGCAACGCACGGCCTACGTCTACGACCTCAACGGCAACCTGCGAGAAAAAACTGAACACGGCGATGATGGCAGTCAGTTAACCACCCGTTACCAGCGCGACCACGCCGGTCGTCTCGTACGAAAAACCCTGCCCGACGGCAACAAAGTCGATTACGCCTACGACCGCCAAGGCAATCTCCTCAGCGTCGACGACGGTCACTGGGCGCTGGCCTACGAGTATGACGTCCAGAACCGCCTCACCGCCGAACACCAAGGCTGGGGCACCTTGCGCTATGGCTACGACGCCTGCGGCCAACTTCAACACCTGCGCCTGCCAGACAACAATCGTGTGGCGTTCAACCATGCCAAGGGCGGTCATCTCGCCACCGTCGAACTTAACGGTAAAACCCTTACCTCGCATCTATTCAAAGCAGGCCAGGAACACCAGCGCCAACAAGGCCAACTGCTCAGCCACTACCACTACGACGACCAGCACCGCCTGCACGCCCACGCGATCACTCAACAACACGACCACTTCTACCAACGCCATTACGACTACGACAAATCCGGCAACCTCACCCGCCTCAACGACACCCGCAAAGGCGAACACCACTACCACTACGACCCACTGAATCGCCTGACCCGCGCCGACCACTCCCAAGACCTGCAGGAACGCTTCGGCCACAACCCGGCGGGCAACCTGCTCATGCAAGACCGCCCCGGCCCCGACATCGTCGCCGGCAACCGCCTGATGATCCAGGGCGACCGGCATTACGACTACGACGCCTTCGGCAACCTGATCGGCGAACGCAGAGGTAAAGGTCACCAACTGGTCACCGAATACCGCTATGACTGCCAGCACCGGTTGATCGGCATTACACAACCCAACGGGCAAACCGCCAGCTACCGCTACGACCCGTTTGGACGACGCATCAGCAAAACCGTTGGCGGCGTAACGACGGAGTTTTTCTGGCAAGGCGACAAGCTGATCGCCGAGCACCATGCAGATCGACACCGAAGCTATATCTACGAACCCGACAGCTTCCGCCCTTTGGCACTACTGGACGGCTTCGGCCCAAACGAAACCCAGCCCTACCACTACCAACTAGACCACCTCGGCACGCCACAGGAACTCACCGACCCAGACGGCGAAATTGTCTGGTCCGCGCACTACCGCGCCTACGGCCAGATCAGCCGCCTCGACAAAGGCAAAATCGACAACCCGCTGCGCTTCCAGGGTCAGTACTTTGATCAAGAAAGCGGGCTGCACTACAACCGTCATCGCTACTACAATCCAGATGTTGGTCGTTACCTGACGCCGGACCCGGTGAAGTTGGCGGGGGGGATTAACGCGTACCAGTACGTGCCTAATCCGACCGGGTGGGTGGATCCGCTGGGACTGAACAGATGCCCTGGTACGGTAGGATGCGAACCATCCTTAGGCGTTGAAGATCCTTCAGCTCAAGCATTAAGTAAAAAATCAGAACCCAACCTTCCAACTTCGCAAAATGACGAAGAGTATCTTTTTCGCGGGGACAAAATCCCTCCAGAAGAGGCATTCAAGAATGGCTTTAAAAGCAAGGGTTATAGCGAAGATTTATACCTACACGCAATTGACAGCAATGACCCTCCCAGCAACTTCATAAGCACATCGCCATCCAGAGCAGTCGGGATCACTTTTGCTACCAGCTACGGAGATAAAAAAGGCTACTTGTACACGCTTAAGAGTATTGAGGGGCATGATATAAATACAGAACTAGGAAAGCAGGCGCCGTACCCGAAAGAACTAGAGTTCGCTATCCATAACAAAATCGACACAGAGGATATATTAGGCGCCACCCCAGTAAAACCTGATGGAACTTACGTCGGATACTCCATACCAAACCCCAACAGGAAATAAAATGAAAACTAAAAATATAAAAGCAATAATCAACAAAGAATACAAGCAGGTCACCATCAAATATGACCCAGCGAAGCTCACCATGACATTTTCAGAGGCCGACAATTTTGCCAAGGTTTATGAAGGGCATGACCTATATATTTGCTTCGCGAAAATCCGGGCAGACTTCCCGCATATAACCTTTTTATGCAAAGGGGCAAAAATAAACGTTAAACCTTCAAGAATGGCCTCTCAGATGAGCGCGGGACTCGTCGCATACGAAATGACTTTAGGTCAGCAAGCTACCAACGACGACATAGTCCATTTGTTTGACTACGAAGAGGAGAACCTAACAAATGACCCACAGGAACAAATAGATTTCTTCAGGAAATGGTTGGTGTCATTAGGTGCTCAAGATTATGAAAAATTTAACTGAGTAATGATTGCCCCTCCCCCTGTGACAAGCCAGCTCGCCACAGGGGAGAAACGATGTCCTTAAATCCCCGCCAACGCCAAATCCATCGCAAAGTACGTAAAGATCAAATCCGCCCCCGCCCGCTTGATCGACCCCAACGTCTCGCGCACCACTCGATCTTCGTCGATCGCTCCTGCCTGGGCACCAAACTTGATCATCGCGTATTCACCGCTCACCTGGTACGCCGCCACTGGCAGGCGTGAGGCTTCGCGGATGTCGCGGATGATGTCGAGGTAGGCACCGGCCGGTTTGACCATGAGTGCATCCGCGCCTTCCTGTTCGTCGAGCAGCGATTCACGCACGGCTTCGCGGCGGTTCATGGGGTTCATCTGGTAGCTTTTGCGATCACCCTTGAGGGCGCTGCCGCCAGCTTCGCGGAAGGGGCCGTAGAGGGCCGAGGCGAATTTGGTGGAGTAGGCCATGATCGGGATATGGTTGAAACCGGCGTCATCCAGGGCGCGGCGGATGGCCTGGACCTGGCCGTCCATGGCGGCCGACGGGGCGATCACGTCGGCGCCGGCGCGGGCTGCGGCCACGGCTTGTTTGCCGAGGTTGACCAGGGTCGCGTCGTTGTCGACGTGGGCGCCGTGCATCACGCCGCAGTGGCCGTGGTCGGTGTATTCGCAGAAGCAGGTGTCGGACATCACGATCATTTCCGGCACGGCGTCCTTGATGATCGAGGACATGCGCGAGACCAGACCGCGTTCTTTCCAGGTGTCGCTACCGTTGGCATCCAGGTGATGAGACACACCGAAGGTCATCACCGACTTGATACCGGCACGGGCATAACGCTCGATCTCGGCGGCGAGCTTCTTCTCGGGGATGCGCTGCACACCCGGCATGCTGGTGATCGGCACGAAGTCGTCGATTTCTTCTTCGACGAAGATCGGCAGCACCAGATCGTTGAGGGTGAACTCGGTTTCCTGGAACAAACCACGCAGCTCCGGAGAGCGGCGCAGGCGGCGTGGGCGGGCTTGGGGGAACTGGCTGGTCATGGTTTTCCTGACATAAAGACTCAAACTTTGGGGCGAAAGCTTATGCCCACAGGCCCCGGCAGCACAAATACCAAGGGGCCAACAGTGTATTGCGGCGCTCGCAATAATGTATTGATCTAGAGCTGTAGACGCCCTTCGATGCACACCGCAACGGCACCGCCGATCCAGATTTCCTCGCCCTGGCGCTCGACGCTGATACGCCCCGCCCGCCCCATCGCCGTGCCTTGGCTGACCACATAGCGCTCCGGCGCGAGGCCTTGCGCCAGCAGCCATTGGGCGACGCCAGCATTCAGGCTGCCCGTGGCCGGATCTTCCGGCGCGCCGTCGCCTGCGACAAAACCACGCACTTCAAACTGGGTATCCACATCGTCCCGCGCAGGGTCACAGGGGGCAATCACGCCAACGGCCAGCCCCATAAACTGTGAATAATCCGGCTGTAACGCCAGGACCTGATCACGATCCGCCAACATCACCACGAGCCACCCTGCGCCATTGTCGACCCACTGGCTGCGTAGGATACGGTCCGGCTCCAGGCCCAGCCCCAGGCGCACACGCTCCAACACATCGTCCTCCACTGCGCCGGAACGCAACAACGGTGGCGCTATAAACGCCAGCTCATCGCCTTGACGACGGATACGCACCAGGCCGATTTCGCACTCCTGGACGATCTCCTCGCCTTTGGCCACTCCACCCGCCGTCAGCCACGCGTGGCAACTGCCCAGCGTCGGGTGCCCGGCAAATGGCAGCTCCTGCAAGGTGGTGAAAATTCTCACTCGGTAGTCAGCTCGAGGGTCGCGCGGCGTCAGTAAAAACGTGGTTTCACTGAGATTGGTCCACTTGGCGAAGTCCGCCATCTGCTGGTCGCTGAGGCTATCGGCACCCAGGACCACCGCCAGCGGGTTGCCCTTGAGGGACACGCGGCTGAAGACATCCAGTTGTTTGAAATCGAAAGTCGGCATGCTTCAGCTCGGAATATTCAGGCCACGGATCACTGCCGGCCGGGCCACAAAGCCGTCCAGCGCACGCAGTACGTTAGGGAAGTCGGCAATGCCGACGATATCGCCCGACTCATAAAAGCCAATCAGGTTGCGAATCCACGGGAAGGTAGCAATGTCGGCGATGCTGTACTCATCACCCATGATCCAGGTGCGACCGAGCAGGCGTTTTTCCAGCACTTCGAGCAAGCGACGGGATTCAGCAGCGTAGCGGTCGCGGGGGCGCTTGTCTTCGTACGCCTTGCCGGCGAATTTGTTGAAAAAACCCAACTGGCCAAACATCGGGCCGATGCCGCCCATCTGGAACATCAGCCATTGAATCGTTTCATAACGTGTCGCCGGATCTTCGGAGAGCAACTGGCTGGTTTTTTCTGCCAGGTAGATCAGGATCGCGCCCGACTCGAACAGCGCCAAAGGCTGGCCGGCTGGGCCATCGGGGTCGATGATCGCGGGGATTTTGTTGTTCGGATTCAGGGACAGGAACTCAGGGGACAGCTGGTCCTGGGTCTCGAAACTGACCTTGTGTGCCTCATAGGGCAGGCCTAACTCTTCAAGCATGATCGAGACTTTTACCCCGTTGGGCGTAGGCAACGAGTACAGTTGCAGGCGCTCGGGGTGCTGGGCGGGCCATTTGCTATTAATCGGGAACGCGGCGAGTGGGTTCATCGGTAAGTCCCTGGCTAGGCAGAAAGTCCCCATGATAGCCATGTACCCGGTGTCCTGCATGGGTCATCAATGCGCAACATCAGCGGGCTATTATCCCGCGTGGGCGAACCAATACGCCCGCGTGCACTCTTAAGTGCGCTAAAAACGGTGAATGGAGGCACCTCGCTATACCGACAGGGAACACCGCAGGACGCCCCGGCGTCACTGGGGCCAGGCTTGTCCGCCTTAACGTGACGCACGAAGACTCGAACCTATAATGACGATCAAGCCTCTGCGCCTTGTGCAACGACTCAAACGCTATTCCTACATCATGTTGCCGCTGCTGCTGGTCAGCGGTGCCATGGTTGCTGCCCTCGACGCCCGTGAAAGCCGCGCCCAGCCTGTGGACGGTGTGCAGACCCTGGTGTTCCTGCGCCACGGCGAAAAACCTGCCGGCGGCCTCGGCCAGCTCAATTGCCAGGGCTTGAACCGCGCAATGAACCTGGCAACCCTGCTGCCGGAAAAGTTCGGCAAGGCCAACTTTGTGTTTGCTGCCAACCCGACACGCAATGTCGAGGAAGGTGAGCTGGACAATTCCTACAGCTACATTCGTCCACTGATGACCATCAGCCCCAGCGCCATCAAATTGGGCCTGCCGGTGAACATCAAGTTCTCCGCAAATGACACCAGCGACCTCGCCGATGAGCTGGTCGAAGACAAATACCACAACGCCACCATCTATACCGCCTGGTCCCACGGCTACCTGCCGGAGCTGATCAACAAGGTGGCGAGTGAAGCGTCCGGCGAAAAACACACGATTACCGACGACTGGTCCGGCAGTGACTACGACACGCTCTATGTGCTGACGCTGACCTGGCACAACGGCAAGGCCTCGCTGCTGAGCCGCAACTACAAGCAGGGCTTGAACGACGGCGATGAAAGCTGCCCGGAACCAACACAGGTGAGTGCTGATAGCTGACAGCGTATGATGCGTCGCTATTGACTCATCGGCGGATCATCAGCATGTCTAACCTCTCCTCCACCCAGCCCGTCCGGGGCTGGTCGTTCTGGTGGAAACCAGCGCTGTTCCTCTTGGTGGCCTGCGTGGGCCTCTATTACGTGAAGTGGTCGCCCTACTACTTCAAGGCGTTTGTCGCGGCCGACAACCACAGCATCGGCGCCTCGATTCTCAACGATCAACAAAGCTCGCCACTGGCGGCAGCGCTGGCCTATGCCCAGGTGTATTTCCTGGCGATCTGGAAAGCCGCGGTGCTGGCGGTGATCCTTGGCTCCCTGCTGCAAGTGCTGATCCCCCGTGACTGGCTGCTGCGCCTGTTCGGCCGCGCCGGCCTGGGCTCGACCGTGCGCGGCGGGCTGTTCGCCTTGCCAGGCATGATGTGCAGTTGCTGCGCCGCACCGGTGGCGGCGGGCATGCGCCGCCAGCAGGTGTCGGTAGGCGCGGCGCTGGCCTTCTGGATTGCCAACCCGGTGCTGAATCCGGCCACCCTGGTGTTCATGGGCTTTGTGCTGGGCTGGGGCTTTACCGCGTTGCGGTTGGTGGCGGGCATTGTGTTGGTGGTGGGTGTGTCGCTGGTGGCCCAGCGTATTGCCCGGCCGGATCAGGTGCCGGAAGCGGCGTTGGAGGCTGTAGCCGAAGTCAGCAACACGGAGTCGCAACCATTCCTGAGCCGTTGGCTGCGCACGTTGTGGCAGCTGTTCTGGAACACGATCCCGATCTACATCCTGGCGGTGCTGGTCCTGGGCGCGGCGCGGGTATGGCTGTTCCCCCATGTCGACGGCGCCATGGCCAATAGCCTGGTGTGGTTGGTGCCGCTGGCGATTGTCGGCACGCTGTTTGTAATTCCTACAGCGGCTGAAATCCCAATCGTACAAACCATGATGGCGCTGGGCATGGGCACCGGCCCGGCCGTGGCCTTGCTGATGACCCTGCCGAGCGTGAGCCTGCCGTCGCTGTTGATGCTGCGCAAGGATTTCGATGCGCGGGTGCTGGTGACGGTGGCCGGGTTGACCATGCTGGTGGGCGTGGTGTGTGGGTTGATCGGGGCGGTCATTCTTTGAGTTGAAGCCAATCGATCAGCCGCGCCGAGCCCCCCGTTCGCGCAAATACTCCACCACTGCTGTGTGCTCCCCAGAGAACTCAATCCGTGCGCCTTTCTTCTCACGTTGAAAGGCGTACATCGGATCGTAATACTCGCGCAGCCCGACGATCCAACCCCGATGCAAGTCCACACTGCCGCTGCGGGCCTGCTCGGCCAGGGCTTCTTGCATAAGCGCATGCAAACGCTGATAGCGCTCGCCACCCAGACGCTTGTGGATATTGGCCAGACTCTGGGTCAGCCGCTCGGCGAACCGTTCGAAGCCCGACTCGCCAAACGCCGTATTGAACTGCGCGCACAGGTCAGTCACGTACTCGCGCAATACCCGCTCGACGCGGTTTTCCAGGCTCTCTTCCAACCACACCATCGGATACACCTGCATGCCTCGATGCAGGTTCAGCGGCAAGGCGCAGCTGCCAATCATGCGGCTTTCATCCTCAAGCACAAACTGCTCGATGCCCTGTGCGCGCTTTTTCAGAACGTCCACTGCCAGGCGGTTTTCGAAGTCGATATTGGATGGCTGGCCGGTGGCGCGCTTGCCAAAGCTGGAACCACGGTGATTGGCGTGGCCTTCCAGGTCCAGGCCATTGTTCAACTGATTGATGACCTCGGTCTTGCCGCTGCCGGTCAAGCCGCCCAACAACACGAAATCACACTGTTCGACCGCCTGGTCCACGGTATCCAGCAGGAACGTGCGCATGGCCTTATAGCCACCGCCGACCCGGGGGTAGTCGATCCCCGACTCGTCCTTGAGCACCTGTTTCACCAATTGCGAGCGCAGCCCGCCCCGGAAGCAATACAGGTAACCGTCCGGGTTGGCCTGGGCAAACGCCGTCCAACGCGCCAGTCGCTCTTCAAGCACTTTGCCACTGACCAACTGATGGCCAAGGACGATAGCCGCCTGCTGCCCTTGCTGCTTGTAGCAGGTGCCGATGCGCTGGCGCTCGTCATCGTTCATCAACGGCAGGTTGACCACGCCGGGGAACGCGCCCTTGACGAATTCCACCGGCGCGCGGGTATCCATCATCGGCCGGGCGTTGAGGAAAATGTCGCGGTAATCGGTGATGTCAGTTGCCATCAAAACACCTCTACCGCGTTGGTCTGTCGCTCAACCAGAACGCCGATCGGCGCCAGGCTCAGGCCCAGTTCCGCCGCCACGGCGTGGAACTCGGCGTCGCCCTCAGGGGTGACGGCGATCAGCAGCCCGCCGCTGGTCTGCGGGTCGCACAGCACGCGTTTGTGCAGCTCCTGCACGCGCCCGAGCTTGCTGGCGTAGCTGTCGAAGTTGCGCAACGTGCCACCGGGCACACAGCCCTGGTCCAGGTAGTACTCGACCCCCGGCAGCCGTGGGACTTTTTCATATTCGATGCGTGCGGTGAGGCCACTGCCGTCAGCCATTTCCACCAGATGGCCCAACAGGCCGAAACCGGTGACATCGGTCATGGCCGTTACGCCGGCCAGCTTGCCGAAGCGGCTGCCGGGTTTGTTGAGGGTGCACATCCAGTCGCGGGCCAGGCCGATGTCGGCCTCGCGCAGCTTGCCCTTCTTTTCGGCGGTGGTGAGGATGCCGATGCCCAGCGGCTTGGTCAGGTACAACTGGCAGCCGGCGGTGGCCGTGTCGTTGCGCTTCATATGGCGCTTTTGCACGATGCCGGTCACGGCCAGGCCGAAGATTGGCTCCGGCGCGTCGATGGAGTGGCCGCCTGCCAGGGGGATGCCGGCGGCGTCGCACACCGAGCGTCCACCACGGATCACTTCCCGGGCAATCTCGGGCGCCAGCACGTTCACCGGCCAGCCGAGAATGGCGATGGCCATCAGCGGGTCGCCGCCCATGGCGTAGATGTCGCTGATGGCATTGGTGGCGGCGATGCGGCCGAAGTCGAAGGGGTCATCGACAATCGGCATGAAAAAATCAGTGGTGGAGACCACGCCGCGCTCGTCGTCGATGGCGTACACCGCCGCATCGTCACGCGAGGCATTGCCAACCCACAGGTTGGGGTCGAGGTTCTGGGCGCCGCTGCCGGCGAGAATCACTTCCAATACTTGGGGCGATATCTTGCATCCGCACCCCGCGCCATGGCTGTATTGGGTAAGACGAATCGGCTCGTTCATGTAGGACCTCACGGTATCAAGTGTGGGGATTCTACCAGACAGCAAAAAGCCGGCTGGGCTCTTGTGAGCACAGCCGGCTTTCAGGTTTCTGCGGTTACTGGCGGGCAGCGAGCAAACGCTTGTGGCGGTTACGTCGTGCGATGTTCAAGCACTCGATGGCCGCCGAGAAGGCCATGGCCGCGTACACGTAGCCTTTAGGCACATGGGCGCCAAAGCCTTCGGCGATCAGCGTCATGCCGATCATGATCAGGAAGCCCAGGGCCAGCATCACCACGGTCGGGTTGTCGTTGATGAACTTGGCCAGCGGTTCAGCCGCCACCAGCATCACGATCACCGACGTCACCACGGCAATGATCATGATCGGCAAGTGCTCGGTCATGCCCACGGCGGTAATGATGCTGTCGATGGAGAACACCAGGTCGAGCAACAGGATCTGCCCGATCGCCGCGGCGAAGCCGATGGCCACGGTGTTGCCAACCGATGCTTTCTCTTCCGGCTCCGGGTCCATGCTGTGATGGATCTCGGTGGTGGCCTTCCACACCAGGAACAAGCCGCCGGCGATCAGGATCATGTCCTTCCACGAAAACGCCTGGCCGAGCACTTCGAACACCGGCGCCGTCAACTGCACGATGAACGCGATGGTGCTCAACAGGCCCAGGCGCAATATCAGCGCCATGCTGATGCCGATGCGTCGTGCCTTGGCCCGGTGCTGCTCAGGTAGTTTGTTGGTGAGGATCGAGATAAAGATCAGGTTATCGATGCCCAGCACGATTTCCATGACGATCAAGGTGGCCAGTGCGACCCAGGCGGTGGGGCTGGCGGCCAGTTGTAAAAGGTAATCCATAGGTCAGTCCTGAGGTTGTGCCGGGAAATTAAGCTTCTTTACTGTTGGAGTCAGGCTCTTTTTCTTCCTGATCGTCCTTTTTCTGCGGGCTGATCAGGCCTTGTGTCGCTTCACTCAATGCCTGCTCGGCGGCCTTGTGGGTGTCATCGATGGCTTGCTTGGCCGACTCGGTGGCTTTGCCCAACACCTGCTGCGCGCTTTTCTCGACCTGATCGCAACCGCTGATCACTACCAATGAAAGCGCAAGCAACGACGCCGCGCCCAGGGAATTGAGTTTCATGATGTATTCCTCGTTAGAACCATTGGGTCCAAATAGTGGCCCCGCGATAGCGAGGCATTCTATGCAGGGGAACACTTCAGGAAAATTCGTATTTTTCTCGCGTATACTTCGGTTTTTACGAAGTGATGGCGGCGATGCTCAATTATCGACAATTGCACTACTTCTGGGTTGTGGCCAAGACCGGCAGCATTGTGCGCGCCTGCGAGCAACTCAACCTGACGCCCCAGACCATCAGCGGGCAGATCAGCCTGCTGGAGCAAACCTTTGGTATCGCGCTGTTTCAACGGGTCGGCCGCCAGTTGGAGCTGACCGAAGCCGGGCGCCAGGCCCTGCCCTATGCCGAGCAGATGTTCCAGACCGGTAATGAATTGGAAGCGATGCTGCGTGCGCAGCCCAACGAGCAGCAGATTGTGTTCCGGGTCGGCGTGGCGGATGTGGTGCCCAAGTCCATCGTTTATCGCCTGATCGCGCCGACCATGGAACTGAGCGAGCCGCTGCGCATCACCTGCCGCGAGGACAAACTCGAACGTTTATTGGCCGACCTGGCGATCCAGCGCCTGGACCTGGTGATTTCCGACAGCCCCATGCCGTCGCACCTGGATATCAAGGGCTACAGCCAGAAACTGGGGGAATGTGGGATCAGCTTCTTTGCTACTCAGGCGTTGGCTGACCAACATGGCGGCGATTTCCCACAGTGCCTGCATGGCGCGCCGCTATTGATTCCGGGCGCGGAGACGGTGGTGCGCAGCCGCTTGCAACGCTGGTTCGCCGAGCAGCAGATCCAGCCGAAGATCATCGGCGAGTTCGACGACAGCGCCCTGATGCAGGCATTTGGCCAATCCGGCAGCGGGATTTTTATCGCCCCCAGCGTGATCGCCGAGGAGGTGGTGCGCCAATATGGCGTCGCGTTGATTGGCCAGACCGACGCGGTCACCGAGTCGTTCTACGCGATCTCGGTGGAGCGCAAGGTCAAGCACCCCGGCATCGTGGCGATTACCGAGGGCGCAAGGCGCGAGTTGTTTACCGCCCTGCCTTGACGGCTCAGGCACTGGACGCGACCGGTTGTTTGGCGGTCATCAGCCACAGCGCCAGCAAGATCGACACCAGGATAAACCCGGACGCGGCAAACCCCAGGCTGCCCAGGCCCAAAGTGTCGATCACATGCCCGCCGACCAACGCGCCCAAGCCAATCCCCAGGTTGGCCCCGGCAATGTTCAGCGACGCGGCAAACGCTGGCGCATGGGGCGCGGCCTTCATCAGCCGCACATGGCTGACCAGGAACATCGCCGCCTGGGTCACGCCCCACACCGCCATCGCCGCAGCCAGGCCAACGGTGGAATGAATCGCCGGGACCAATGCCACCATGCCGGCGATCATAAAGCCGCAGAACACCATCGACGCGATCAACGGGTGGCGATCCACCGCGCGACCGCCCAAAGAGTTGCCGATCAATCCGACCGCACCAAAGCCCATCAAGCACCAACCCACCAACGTGCCATCGAACCCGGCCAGGCGCTCAAGGATGTCGGCCAAATAGGTGTAAGCGGTGAACATGCCGCTGAACACCAGGATCGACAGCAGGATATGGCCCTGCATCAACGGGTTGCGCAGGATCTTGAACTGCGAGCGCAGTGTCACTTCGTCGTGCTTGGGTTTTGTCACCGGCAGGTAGATAAACAGCAGCAAGGCCTTGGCCAACGCCACCCCCGCCAGGATGGCGAACGCGATGCGCCAGCCGAACATATCGGAAATCAGCGTGCCCACCGGGATGCCGAACACCGTGGCGCAGACAATGCCGAAGCCGATTTTTTCGATGGCACGCCCGGCATATTCCGGGCCCACGATGTCGACTGCCGTTTCACTGGCCAAGGCCCAGAATACCGGCAAGCCCAGCGCCGGGATCAGCCGCGCCACGGCCATTACCCAGATATTCGGCGCCAGCGCCGCCACGGTATTGGCCACCGCGAACATGATCAGGATGGTGATAAACAGGCGCTTGCGTGGGAAACGAGCGCAGTAGGCCGTCAGAAACGGCCCGAAAGCTGCCACGGTGAACGCGAACAGCGTCACCAGCAGCCCCGCCTGGGACACGCTGAAGCTCAAGTCGCGGGCAATCGACGGCAACAGGCCGACGATGATGAATTCTGTGGTCAGCACGGTAAAGCCGGCGGCTGACAGCAGCAGGATGGGAAACAGCATGAAAACTCCAGAAACAACGACATCAACGACAGCCCGAAGGGCCCGCTGACGGATAGGAAAGGTGAGAGGGATGAATCTTAACAGAGTGTGTCCGGATTTGACCAAGGCCCATGGGCGCGGGTGACGGAATGCCGCACCAAACGGGACCCGTCCTACAGCATGCTAGACTTCGCGCCTGCTTCCTACAGCGCTTTCGCCTGCAATGCTGCGTCCTACTAAAAAAACTAGAGACAACTGTTTATGACTGCTGCCCCTTCCCTCTTCCAACGGCTGACACGCGTCAGCCTGGTCACGCAAATCGTCATCGGTCTGATCGCTGGCATTCTACTGGCGTTGTTATTACCTGAAGCCGCCAAGGCCACCGGGTTTATCGGCAAACTGTTTGTCGCCGCGCTCAAGGCCGTCGCGCCAATCTTGGTGTTTGTGCTGGTGATGGCCTCCATCGCCAACCATAAACACGGCCAGGAAACCCATATCAAACCGATTCTGTTCCTGTATCTGCTGGGCACCTTTGCCGCCGCCGTGGTGGCGGTGGTTGCGAGCATGTGGTTTCCCTCGACGCTGGTACTCGTCACCCATGACGCCGCCGTCAGCGCTCCCGGCGGTATCGGCGAGGTCATGCAAAGCCTGCTGCTCAGCGTGGTGGACAACCCGATCAGTGCGCTGATGAACGCCAACTTCATTGGCATCCTGGCCTGGGCCATCGGCATGGGCGTCGCCATTCGCCATGCGGGCGAAACCACCCGCACCGTGCTGGATGACCTGTCCAACGGCGTGACCCTGATCGTGCGCGTGGTGATCCGCTTCGCCCCGCTGGGTATCTTCGGCCTCGTGGCGTCGACCCTGGCCACTTCCGGTTTCGGCGCGCTGCTCGGCTATGCGCACCTGCTGCTGGTGCTGATCGGCTGCATGCTGTTTGTGGCCTTGGTGATCAACCCGGCCATCGTGTTCTGGAAACTGCGCCGCAACCCGTACCCACTGGTGCTGATGTGCCTGCGCGAGAGCGGCATCACCGCGTTCTTCACCCGCAGTTCGGCGGCGAACATCCCGGTCAACCTGGCGTTGAGCAAGCGCCTGGGCCTGCATGAAGACACCTACTCGGTGTCGATCCCGCTGGGCGCCACCATCAACATGGCCGGTGCTGCGATTACCATCACCGTGCTGACCCTGGCGGCGGTGCACACCTTGGGTATCAACGTCGACCTGCCGACTGCCGTGCTGCTCAGCGTGGTCGCGGCCGTGTGTGCCTGTGGCGCTTCGGGTGTGGCCGGTGGCTCGCTGTTGCTGATTCCGCTGGCGTGCAGCCTGTTTGGCATCCCGAGTGAAGTCGCCATGCAGGTGGTGGCCGTCGGTTTCATCATCGGCGTGCTGCAGGATTCGGCGGAGACCGCGCTCAACTCGTCCACCGACGTGCTGTTCACCGCCGCCGCATGCCTGGGCAAGGAAGAACAGCCGGCTTAAACGCCGCTGACAAAAAAGCCCGGTGTGGTTCTTGAGTGAACCACACCGGGCTTTTTTATGGCTGGAGCTTAGAAAGCGCCCATGTAGTCACGCTTGCCCACTTCCACACCGTTGTGGCGCAGCAAGGCGTACGCGGTGGTGACGTGGAAGAAGAATTGCGGCAGGCCGTAGGTCAGCAGGTAGGACTGGCCGCTGAAGCGCTTCTCTTTCGGGGTGCCTGGGCGGGTGATGATCTCGATACCTTCCTTGCCGTCGACTTGCTCAGGCTTGATGGTGTCGACAAATGCCAGGACCTTGGCGATCAGCGCTTGCAGGTCGGCGAAGGTCACTTCGCTGTCTTCGTATTTAGGCACTTCGATCTCGGCCAGGCGCGCAGAAACGCCCTTGGCGAAGTCGACGGCGATCTGCACCTGGCGCACCAGCGCGAACATGTCCGGGAACAGACGCGCTTGCAGCAAGGCGTTGGGTTCGATGTTCTTGGCGGTGGCGTGGGCTTCAGCCTTGTTCAGCACATCGCTCAAGGCGTTGAGCATTTGCTTGAAGACTGGGATGGAGGCGGCGTACAGGGAAATAGTCATGACAGTCTCATCGGTAATGGCAGGGTTGGAACCAGCGGCGATTATAGCCATGCCTGCGGCTTGTCTTTTATTTTTTCAGGATTAGGCTAGTGGCCTTCACTGCATAGGGAAAGCGCGATGACCGCCGAGCACGACACCGACACCCCTGAGCCGCGCCTGAACAGCACGGAAATCCGCATTCTGGGCTGCCTGATCGAAAAACAGGCGACCAACCCGGAAACCTACCCCCTGACCCTCAACGCCCTGGTGCTGGCCTGCAACCAGAAGACCAGCCGTGAGCCGGTGACAAACCTCAGCCAGGGCCAGGTCGGGCAAAGCCTTCGCGCTCTGGAAGGCCAAGGCTTTACCCGCCTGGTGATGGGCAGCCGCGCCGACCGCTGGGAACACCGTGTAGATAAGGCGCTGGAGCTGGTGCCGGCCCAGGTGATCCTGATCGGCTTGCTGTTTTTGCGTGGCCCGCAGACCGTCAACGAGCTGCTGACCCGCAGCGGGCGCATGCATGACTTCGAAGATGCCGAGCAGGTGGTGCACCAGCTGGAACGCCTGATTGCACGCGGACTGGCGCTGCTGGTACCGCGCCAGGCGGGGCAGCGTGAAGATCGCTACACCCATGCACTGGGGGACCCGGCGGACATCGAGGTGATCATCGCGGCGCGGGGGAATCCGGTGGAGCGTGGGGCGGGCGTGTCTGCAGACCGCATAGAAGAGCTGGAAGCGCGGATCGCGGCGCTTGAAGAGCGCCTCGCACACCTGGAACAGGCATAACGCAGTAAACAATGTGGGAGGGGGCTTGCCCCCGATGGCGGTGTATCAGGCAATGAATGTATTGACCGAACCACCGCTATCGGGGGCAAGCCCCCTCCCACATTTGATTACCAGCAGTCTTCAGCTTCTGATTACCAGCAATCTTCAGCTCCGGGCGAAGGCCACGGCTTTTTCGAATTGATCCTGGGTTGGTCGCACCCCGGTATAAAGCACAAACTGCTCCAACGCCTGGATTGCAATCACTTCCAGCCCGGTAATGACCCGCTTGCCTTGAGCCCGCCCACGCACAATCAATGGCGTTTCGGCGGGGATCGCCACTACATCGAACACGGTCTGCGCGTTATCAACCGCATCCGCTTCAAACGCCAATGCATCCGCCTCCGCGCCGCCGGTCATGCCAATCGGTGTGACGTTGACCAGCATCTGCGGCCGCAAGTCGCCCAGTTCCGCCCGCCACTCATACCCCAGGCTCTGCGCCAGCGCCCTGCCCGCGGCTTCATTGCGCGCCACGATCACGCCCTTGGCATATCCCCCGTCACGCAAAGCGCTGGCCACGGCCTTGGCCATGCCGCCGCTGCCGCGCAAGGCGAAGGTGGAATCTTTCGGCACAGCGTGCTTTTTCAGCAGTTGCTCAACGGCGATGTAATCGGTGTTGTAGGCCTTCAGGTGCCCATCGGTATTGACGATGGTGTTGAGGGAGGCGATGGCTTGAACCGAATCGTCAAGTTCGTCCACTAAGGCAATGGCGGCCTCCTTGAACGGCATCGACACCCCGCACCCGCGAATGCCCAACGCCCGGATACCGCCGATCGCGCCGGGCAAATCCTGGCTGCTGAACGCCTTATAGTAGAAATTCAGACCCAACTGTTCGTACAGGTGGTTATGAAACCGCAGGCCAAAATTCCCGGGGCGGGCCGACAGTGACATGCACAGCTGGGTGTCCTTGTTGGGGTGCATCTGCATGGATAACTCCTTTGAGTAAGCAAATCGGTACAGACCTTACACAACCTTTACCTAGCGGCCGTGCTGTTTTTCAGAAATATGTTGTCTTAAAAGTATCCCCGCGACATTACTTGAGTCTATTGATTGCAGACCACAAGCGCAGGGGCTAACCGAGGAATGACCATGATTCGTAAAATCCCCAAGATCGCCTTGCTGGTAGGTGCACTCGCTATGGCCGGCCAAGCCTCCGCCCACGGTGGTGGATGGGGTGGCCCGGCCGTCTTGGGTGCACTGGTCGGCGCCGCCGTGGTGGGCTCCGTGGTTGCCAGCCAACCCCGTGAGGTCTATGTGCAGCAGCCGGTCTACGTGCAGCCGCAGCCGGTGTATGCCGCACCACCGCCGGTCTACTACGCACCGCCCCCACCGGTGTATGTGCAGCAAGAGGTTTATTACCGCCCGGCACCGGTTTATTACGGCCCACCGCGTGGTTATTACGGCCCTCCCCACGGCTACTACCGTCGCGGTTGGTAAGCCCTTATCGTGATGTCAGACACAGGCCTCGCCCTACAAGCGGGGCCTTTTTTGTATACGACGTCCGGATTTATCGTGCCAAGGTCGCTCTGAGGACAATGGCCAAGCGGTAATCCCACACTATTAAGGTCGAAAGTCTACTTGCCCGACCGGGGCGTACGCTGTCATGTTTGTGTCACCACACACTCCCACTATCGATCCGGTCCACCCAATAACAACAAGGACGACAGACATGCCCACACAAAACCCGCACCGCACCGCTGGCCTCTGTACGTCCAGCAAGGTCTACAGCGCCCTCACGGAGCTCAAGCACCTGGAAGGCCACCGCACTGCAAAGTTCCTGGCGTTGCTGGCGGAAAACCTGGTGCGCAAAGGCCTGCTCAATGAGCAGGAAGTGGTGAGCATGCTCGACCAGGTGGTCGACTGACGCATTTTGTTGATGTCGACTATTGAGCCAGGTGATTTTTCCTAAGCCGCCAGGCCCCGTAAGGTGACCCCCATAGCGATTGGAGGTCCTTATGCCCACTGTTCAAATCATGTCCGTCATCGGCAGCGCCGTCCCCGCCCCGCTTCGGGAGCTGGGCTTGCTCGCCTGCTGGTACCTGGTGCGCGATGGCGAAACCATCAGCGGCCCGCTCACTTCCCTGTCCGCCGCCGAAAAACAACGGCAACACGCCTCGAACTTCCGGCTCCACGCCTGAGGCTTATGGCAACGGCAGCTTGACCCGCGGCTTGCTCTCCACGAACAGCGCCCAACTGGACATGAACAGCGCCGCCACCAGCGGCCCGATCACAAATCCGTTGAGGCCAAACACCGACAGGCCGCCCAGGGTCGAGATCAGGATCAGGTAGTCCGGCATCTTGGTGTCCTTGCCCACCAGGATCGGGCGCAGCACGTTGTCCACCAGCCCGATCACAAACACGCCAAACAAGCCCAGCACCACGCCCTGCCAGATCGAACCGCTGAGCAGGAAGTAGGCGGCCACCGGCCCCCACACAATCCCCGCGCCCACCGCCGGCAGCAATGACAGGAACGCCATCAACACCGCCCAGAGCAACGCGCTGGGAATGTCCAGGAACCAGAAGATCAAACCACCCAGCGCGCCTTGAGTCACGGCCACGAGCACGTTGCCCTTGACCGTGGCGCGCACCACCCGATTGAACTTGAGCTGCAACCGGCGCTTCTGCGGCTCGGCCAGCGGCACCGCCGCGCGCACTTTACGCACCAGTTCCGGGCCGTCGCGCAGCAGGAAAAACAGCAAATACAGCATGATGAAAAAGCTCACCAGGAAATCAAACGTGCCCTGGCCGAAGCTGAACGCCTGGGTGGCGAAGAACTGGCTGCCCTGCATCGCGCTCTTGACGATTTTCTCGCGCAGGCCTTCAAGGTTGCCCATGCCAAAGCGGTCCAGCAAATGCTGGAAATACGGCGGCAGGAAGTTCTTGAACTGTTCGATATAACCGGCCACGTCGAGCTTGCCGCTTTCAACGTTTTTGTAGAGCGTTGCGCCCTCTTGCACCAGCAAGGCGCTGGTGATGATCACCGGCAGGATCGCGATCACCAGGCACACCATCAAGGTGGCCAGTGACGTCAGGTTGCGGTTCCAGCCGAACCGCTGCTGCAGGCGGCGCTGCATGGGCGCAAAGATGATGCCGAGGATGACCGCCCAGAACACCGCACCGTAGAACGGCAGCAATATCCAGATAAAGGCGACGGTCACCAGGACCAGCAGCAGCAACAGGGTTTTGAATTGCAGGTTGGTTTGATTCATGTTCGGTCCATGTCAAAAAAGCAGGGCGCGCGTTTGCGTCCCGGTGCTTAGTCCGCCGCAACTCCTGGGAGTGCCATCTTTGTTGCGCTAAGCGTAGACCCAGATCAATAAAGCCCTGCGCCGCTTCATCTACCCTCGCGCTTTTTTGCGACCCAAGCCCATGCCTCCTGTCATCGCCCCCGAACTGCTCGCCCCCGCCGGCACCCTGAAAAACATGCGCTACGCCTTCGCCTACGGCGCCGATGCGGTCTATGCCGGCCAGCCGCGCTACAGCCTGCGCGTGCGCAACAATGAATTCGACCACGCCCACCTGGCCCTCGGCATTGACGAGGCCCATGCTCAGGGCAAGCGCTTCTACGTGGTGGTCAACATCGCGCCGCACAACGCCAAGCTCAAAACCTTCCTCAAGGACCTGGCCCCGGTCATTGCCATGGGCCCGGACGCGTTGATCATGTCCGACCCCGGCCTGATCATGCTGGTGCGCCGGCATTTCCCGATGATGCCGATTCACTTGTCGGTGCAGGCCAACACGGTGAACTGGGCCAGCGTGGAGTTCTGGCAGCAGCAAGGGATTTGCCGGGTGATCCTGTCGCGGGAACTGTCACTGGAAGAGATCGAAGAAATCCGCCAGCAGGTGCCGGCCATGGAGCTGGAAGTGTTTGTGCACGGCGCCTTGTGCATGGCCTATTCCGGCCGCTGCCTGCTGTCGGGCTACATGAACAAACGCGACGCCAACCAAGGCAGTTGCACCAACGCGTGCCGTTGGAAATATCAGGCTACACCAGCGGTGGAGAACGCCACGGGGGATATCGTCCAGGAATATCAGCCGACCCTCGGGATCGGCGCGCCGACAGATCAGGTGTTCCTGTTGCAGGAAGCCAACCGTCCCGATGAGCAGATGCCTGCCTTCGAGGACGAGCACGGCACCTACATCATGAATGCCAAGGACCTGCGCGCCGTGCAGCACGTGGACCGCCTGACCCACATGGGTGTGCATTCGCTGAAGATCGAAGGGCGCACCAAGTCCCACTTCTACTGCGCGCGCACCACCCAGGTGTACCGCCAGGCTATTGATGACGCAGTGGCCGGGCGTGGGTTTGATCGCGGCTTGATGACCAACCTGGAGTCCCTCGCCCAACGCGGCTACACCGAGGGGTTTCTACGTCGACACGTGCACGACGAATACCAGAACTACCAGAACGGCAGCTCCGTGTCCGAGCGCCAGCAGTTTGTGGGCGAGTTGACCGGCGAGCGCCGGGGCGAGTTGGCCGAGGTCAAAGTGAAGAATCGCTTTGCCGTAGGCAACCACCTGGAGCTGATGACCCCCGCCGGCAACTTCCACTTTGACCTGACCACGTTGCACAACGCCAAGGGCGAGGCCATCGAGGTGGCGCCGGGGGATGGGCACACCGTGTATGTACCGATCCCGACCGAGATGGACCTGCGCTTCGGCCTGCTGATGCGCGACGTTTAAATCCGGAACTGCCCGACCAACTGCCCCAGGCGCTGGCCCAGGTCCGCCAGGCTACGGGAGGTCTGGGCGCCCAACTGGGTTTCATCCGCGACGCTGTCCACCGCCACGGCAATCTGGTGCACGCTGCGGTTGATCTCTTCGGCCACGGCGGTCTGTTCTTCGGCAGCGCTGGCAATCTGAGCGTTCATTGAGTTAATGGTGCCGATCAACTGGGCCATGGTATCCAGGGAAGCACCGGCCTGGTTGGCCTGGGCCGAGGTGCCGTCACCGGCATCGCTGGAGCGGCGCATCGCGTCCACGGCAGCGACCGTACCTTTTTGCAGGCGGTCGATCATGCCCTGGATTTCCTGGGTGCTGGTCTGGGTGCGGCTGGCCAGGGCGCGCACTTCGTCGGCGACCACCGCGAAACCACGGCCAGCCTCCCCGGCCCGTGCGGCTTCAATCGCCGCGTTCAGGGCCAGCAGGTTGGTCTGCTCGGCAATCGAACGGATCACGCTCAAGACGCTGACAATCGACGCCACATCCTGCTGCAAGCTGTCGAGGGACACGCCGCTGCTGCGGATATCGTTCACCAGCGCATGGATCTGCGCGATGCTGCCGTCCACCACGCGCTTGGCGGCCTGGCCTTCAGCGTCGGTCTGTTGCGCCGCCACCGAGGCGCCCTGGGCGCTGCGCGCCACTTCCTGCGCGGCCGAAGACATCTGGTTGATCGCGGTGGCCACCTGGTCGGTCTCGTGGCGCTGGCGTTCCATGGCCTGCTCCGAGCGCTGGGCCTGGTCGGACACCTGGCTCACCAGCCCGGTCAGTTGCGCGGTCATTTCAGTGATCTGGCGCACCAGGCCGTGGATCTTGTCGACAAACCGGTTGAACGCACCGGCCAGGTCGCCCAATTCATCCTGGCTGGTGATGGCCAGGCGACGGGTCAAGTCGCCTTCACCGGCAGCGATGTCATCGAGGTTGGCTTTCATCAGGTGCAGCGGACGCAGGATGGCATTGGCCAGCAGCATGCCCACTGCGGCGATCACCAGCAGCACCACCACAGCCACGCCGAGGATACTCAGCAACACGCCTTCCATGCGTTTCTCGACCTTGGCCTCGACCACCGCCACCTGGGCTTCGATGCCATCAAGGTTCACGGATGTACCGATGACCATGTCCCACTTGGGCAGGTATTCGGTGTAGCCGAGCTTGGGCACCAGTTCGGTCTGGCCGGGTTGGGTAGAACTGTATTGCAGGTAGTGGCTGCCGTCCTTGCCGACCTTGACCAGGTCGCGATTGACGTAGACGCCGTTGGGGTCGCGATTGTCCTTGAAGCTCTTGCCCACGCCATCGGGGCTGTTGCCCTTGAACAGGCGGATGGTCTCTGAGTCGTAGCCGAAGAAGTAGCCGTCCTTGCCGTAACTGGTGTTGGACAGCAGTCTGACCACCTCGGCCCGCGCCGCCGTATCACCGGGGGCGGCGGCGTCGTAGAGCGGTTTGATGGTGCTCATGGCCACTTCCACATAACTTTGCAGGGTGGCCTTGGCGTTGTTGAGCAGACGCTGGCGGGTTTCATCCACCTCGTTGCGCGCCTGCCCCTGGAGGATCCACACAGTGGTCAGGCTGATCACCACGGCAAACAGCAACACCGGCACAACGGCGAGGGACAGGACTTTGGCCTTCAGACTCAGACGCATGGCTTTTCTCTCTTATTAGGCGACTTGAGAGGTTATCGGCCAGCGGCGGTGAATCTGTAGATTAGAGTGTCATCGCCGCCAGCCAGCCAAATGCCAGCAATGGCAGGTTGTAGTGCAGGAAGGTCGGCACCACGGTGTCCCAGATATGGTGATGCTGGCCGTCGATGTTCAGGCCGGAGGTCGGGCCGAGGGTGGAGTCCGATGCCGGTGAGCCGGCATCGCCCAGCGCACCCGCCGTACCGACGATGCACACGATAGCCATCGGGCTGAAGCCCAGTTGCACACACAGCGGCACAAAAATCGCCGCCAGGATCGGCACCGTGGAAAACGACGAGCCGATGCCCATGGTCACCAGCAGGCCAACCAGCAACATCAACAAGGCACCGACGCCACGACTATGGCCGATAAACGCCGCCGAGGTTTCCACCAGCGAGCGCACGTCGCCCGTGGCCTTGAGCACTTCGGCAAAACCTGAGGCGGCGATCATGATGAAGCCGATCATGGCCATCATCTTCATGCCTTCGGTGAACAGGTCGTCGGTATCGCGCCAGCGCACGATGCCCGACACCGAGAAGATCAGGAAGCCGGCCAGGGCACCGATGATCATCGAATCCAGCCACAGCTGAATGATGAACGCCGAGGCAATCGCCACACCGGCCACCAGCAGGGTCAGCGGGTTGTACTGCACCGCGACTTGCTCGACGCGCTCGATTTTTTCCAGGTCATACACGCGCTTCTTGCGGTAGCTGATAAACACCGCCACCAGCAGGCCGACCACCATGCCCAGGGCGGGCAGGCTCATGGCGTGGGTCACGTTGACCTGGCTGATGTCCACACCACTCTTGGCCACATTGGCCAGCAGGATCTGGTTGAGGAAGATATTGCCGAAACCCACCGGCAGGAACATGTAGGGGGTGATCAGGCCGAAGGTCATCACGCAGGCAATCAGGCGGCGGTCCAGCTGCAGCTTGGTCAGCACGTACAACAGCGGCGGCACCAGCAGAGGAATGAACGCAATGTGGATCGGCAAGATGTTCTGCGACGCAATCGCCACCATCCACAGCAAGCCCATCAACAGCCATTTGACGTGGCTGCCACCGGTGGCTTCCTGGCGGTCAACCAGCAACAAGGCTTTGTCCGCCAGGGCATGGGCCAGGCCGGACTTGGCAATCGCCACTGCGAAAGCGCCGAGCAATGCGTAGGACAACGCCACGGTCGCACCGCCGCCCAAACCGCCGTTGAAGGCTTTGAGCGTGGCTTCGATGCCCAGGCCACCGGTCAAACCGCCCACCAGGGCGCCGACGATGATGGCGATGACCACATGCACGCGGGACAGGCTGAGCACCAGCATGGTGCCGACCGCGGCGATGACTGCGTTAATCATGGTTACCTCAAGCAAAAACATAAAAAACAGGCATGCCCTCGCTCAGGTGGCCATTGGCTGGCGACCCGCGTGCAGGCTTTAAGGAGGTCTTATTAGAGGGCGCGCACTTTGCAGGAGGCGGGGCTGCATGTCAAAAAACGACGCCGATTTTAGATTTCAATTGAATGTTTGAATAAAGAAACCTCCAAGACAGCCGATAACCTGACTCTATGTGCTTTCAGGTTAAGGATGTCCCGATGTCGCTCAGGCAGCTCTCCATTCAATGGAAAATCACCCTGCTCGCGGGCCTCTGCCTGCTGGGGATCGTGACCCTGCTGGTGGGTTTGTCGCTGTATCGCATGGCGCAGAGTTCGGAGCAGGTCCAGGCCTCCAGCATGCAGATGCTCAATACCTCCGCCCAGGCGCGCATCGAGGCCCAAGGCGAAGCCCAGGCGCTGGGTATCCGTCGCCAGTTCATGGATGCCTACCAGTACGGCCACGGCTTTTCCCGTCAGGTGCTGTTCCTGCGCGAGCAGGCCGAAAAGCGCTTCCTCGATGCCTTCGACACCCGCGAAGACCTGACCCGCCAGGTCAAGGCCGCCTTGCAGGCCAACCCGGACCTGCTGGGGTTGTCCCTGGTGTTCGAAGCCAATGCGCTGGACGGCAAGGACGAGTTGTTCGCCGATCAGGCAGAGTTGGGCAGCAACGACAAGGGCCGCTTCGCCCTGTACTGGTCGCAGCCGACGCCGGGCACGCTCACCTCAATGGCCCTGCCGGAAAGCGACATGGCCGACACAAGCATCGGCCCCAGCGGTGAACCGGCCAACGCCTGGTTCACTTGCCCGCGCACGACGCTCAAGCCCTGCGTGATCGAACCCTACTTTTATATGATCAACGGCCAGAACGTGCTGATGACCAGCATCGTCTTCCCGCTGACGGTCAATGGCAAAGTCATCGCATCGCTGTCGGTGGACATCAACCTCAACAGCCTGCAGGCCGTGAGCCAACAGGCCAGCCAAAAACTGTACGACGGCCAGACTCAGGTGAGCATCCTCAGCGCTACCGGCTTGCTGGCCGGCTACAGCGCGGACGCCACCCAGTTAAGCAAACGCCTGGATCAGGTCGACACCGCCAGCGGCGCGCAAGTGCTCAGTGCACTGGCCAGCGGCCCACAGATCCGCAGCCTGCGCACTGACCATCAGCTCAAAGTACTGGCGCCGTTCGCGCCGATTCCTGACGGCAAGCTGTGGGGTGTGTTGCTGGATGTACCGGAAAAAGTCCTGGTCGGCCCCGCCGAAGCGCTGAAGGCCCAACTGGATGCCGACAATGCACGTGGCACGCTGCTGGAATTGGGCCTGGGCCTGCTGGCGGCGGTGATCGGTCTGATGCTGGTGTGGCTGATGGCCCGCAGCGTGACGCGGCCGATCCTCGGCGTGGCGCATATGCTCGAAGACATCGCCAGCGGCGAAGGCGACCTGACCCGGCGCCTGGCCTACGAAAAAAAGGACGAACTGGGGCAGCTCGCGGGCTGGTTCAACCGTTTCCTCGACAAGCTGCAACCGATCATTGCCGAGGTGAAGCGCTCGGTGCAGGACGCCCGTGGCACTGCCGACCAATCCGCCGCGATTGCGACCCAGACCAGCGCCGGCATGGAGCAGCAATACCGTCAGGTCGACCAGGTGGCCACTGCCTCCCACGAGATGAGTGCGACTGCCCAGGATGTAGCCCGCAGCGCCGCCCAGGCCGCGCAAGCCGCACGCGATGCCGACCAGGCCACCCGCGACGGTTTGACCGTGATCGACCAGACCACCACCAACATCGGCCACCTGGCGGCGGACATGAGCACCGCCATGGCCCAGGTCGAAGGCCTGGCCGCCAATAGCGAGAAAATCGGTTCGGTGCTGGAAGTGATTCGCGGCATTGCCGAGCAGACCAACCTGTTGGCGCTCAACGCCGCCATCGAAGCCGCCCGCGCCGGTGAGGCCGGTCGTGGCTTTGCGGTGGTGGCGGATGAGGTGCGCAACCTTGCGCGGCGCACCCAGGAATCGGTGGAAGAAACCCGCCTGGTGATCGAGCAACTGCAAAGCGGCACCGAGGATGTGGTCGGTTCCATGGGCAACAGCTACCGCCAGGCCCAGGGCAGCGTCGAACAGGTCGGCCAGGCCGTCACCGCCCTGCGCCAGATCGGCGATGCGGTCACGGTCATCAGCGACATGAACCTGCAGATCGCCAGCGCCGCCGAAGAGCAAAGCGCGGTGGCCGAGGAGATCAACAGCAACGTGGCGACCATTCGCGATGTGACCGAGTCGCTGTCGGAACAGGCCAATGAGTCGGCGCGAGTGAGCCAGGCATTGAATAGCCTGGCAAATCAGCAGCAGGGGTTGATGGATCAGTTTCGGGTCTGATCTGAATCAGCCGTAGATACGGGCGGTCAGATCTGGCGGTGTGGTAATTCAATCAGCACCTTGAGCCCGCCCAATTCGCTTTCCTGCAACTGCAATACCCCGCCCCACACCTCGACAATATCCCGCACGATCCCCAGCCCCAAACCATGGCCGTCGATCTGCTCATCCAGGCGCGTGCCGCGGCTGAACACCTGGTCGCGCTGGGTTTCGGGGATGCCGGGGCCGTCGTCTTCAACCGCCAGCAGGTAGCTGTGGGCGGTTTCACTGATCGTCAGCCGCACATCGGCATCCGCCCATTTGCAGGCGTTATCCAGCAGGTTGCCGAGCAGTTCCAGCAGGTCTTCCCGGTCCCAGGGCAATTGCAGGCCGGGGGCGGCGTGGTAGCTGAGGTCCAGGTGCTCGCCATGGACCATGTTCAGGGTGGCCAGCAAACCGGGCAGTTCTTTTTCACAGTCGAACAAGGCGCCCGGCAGGGTTTCGCCGGCCAGGCGTGCGCGGTTGAGCTCACGATTGAGGCGCTGTTGCACCTGCTCCAACTGGTTGCGCAGCAGTTTGCTCAGCTCGGGATGATCCTTGAGCGCCTCGCTCGACGCCGCGCTCAACAACACGGCCAGTGGCGTTTTAAGGGCATGCCCGAGATTGCCGAGGGCATTGCGTGAGCGCTTGAGGCTGTCTTCGGTGTGGGCCAGCAAGTGGTTGATCTGCGCCACCAGCGGCTCCAGTTCCTGCGGCACCTGGGTGTCGAGTTGTGAGCGCTGGCCCTGTTGCAGTTGGGCGATCTGGTTGCGCGCGGTTTCCAGCGGGCGCAAGGCACGGCGCACAGTGACCCGTTGCAGGACTAACACCAGCAGCAACGCCGCCAACCCAAGCACCAGACCGATCTGACGCATCAACCGGAAGCTTTCCCGCACTGGCGTGTAGTCCTGGGCCACGCTGATAGAGATCGACTGGCCAAAGCGTTTGTAGTCCGAACGCAACACCAGCAATTGCTGGCCTTCCGGGCCCAGTTGCAGGTTGCCCTTGATTCCGGCTTCGGGCAGTTGGGGCAACTCCTGGTCCCACAGCGAACGGGAGCGCCAATGAGTGTCGGCGAAATCAATCCGGAAATAATGCCCGGAAAACGGCCGCTGATAGGCCGGCGATAGACGCTGCTCATCCAACTGCACGCCGTTGGGCCCGCGCACCAGGGCCACCAACAGGTTTTCAGCATCGTTGCGCAGCCCTGCTTCCAGGTAGCGCTGCAAGCCAGCTTCGAATAACCACAGGCTGGTTTGTGCCAGCACCAGGCCGACGATCACCATCACACTGATCAGGCCCAGGCTGAGGCGGCGCTGAATCGACTTCATGCAGGACTGGCGCCAAAGCGGTAACCCTGGCCACGCCGGGTCTCGATCACGGCGCGGCCCAGTTTGCGGCGCAGGTGGTTGACATGGACTTCCAGCACATTGGAATCGCGCTCGGTCTCGCCGTCATACAAGTGCTCGGCCAGGTGGCTTTTGGACAGGATCTGTTCGGGGTGCAACATGAAATAGCGCAACAGGCGGAACTCGGCGGCGGTCAGTTGGATCTCGTCACCGTCGCGCAGTACGCATTGACGGCCTTCGTCCAAGTGCAGGCCGGCGGCTTGCAAGGTGGGCTGGTTGGCCTGGCCGTGGGAGCGGCGCAACAGCGCCTGGATGCGCAGGTGCAGTTCTTCAGGGTGAAAAGGTTTGCTCAGGTAGTCGTCGGCACCGGCCTTGAGCCCTTCGATCCGCTCGGCCCACGAGTCGCGTGCGGTAAGGACCAGCACCGGAGTGGCCAATGCGGCCGCACGCCATTGCGCCAACACCTCGAGGCCGGGCAAACCGGGCAGGCCGAGGTCGAGGATGATCAGGTCATAGGGTTCGCTGCGGCCCTGGTACGCGGCGTCGCGCCCATCGGCCAGCCAGTCGACGGCATAGCCCTGGCGCTGCAGACCGGCCAACAACTCATCGGCCAGGGGTACGTTGTCTTCCACCAGGAGCAGGCGCATCAGTCTTCCTCATCTTTGATCAGCACACCGTTGGTGGCGTCGAGTTTAATCTCACGCACCACACCTTCGGTGGTCACCAGCTCCACTTCGTAGGCATATTGGCCGTGTTTTTTCTCAAGCTCCGCCTCCAGCAGACGGGAGCCGGGATACCGTGCCATGGCCTGCTGCAACAGTTGCTCCAGCGGCAGGATCACGCCCTGCTGGCGCAGCGCGAGGGCTTCATCCTGGTTGAGGTCGCGGGCCTGCAAGCCTGAGCAGAACATCACCAACACCAACGCCACGCGACTGCCGGTGCGTAAATTTACCTTCATTACGTATCCTGATGATTCTTGAGAACCTGCCCGGTGAGCGCGTCCAATTCAACGTCCCATTCAATACCGTTGCGATCTTCCAGTTCGACCTCGTAGACATACTTGCCGTACGCTTCGTCCAGATCGGTGTCCAGCAGCGTCGAACCGGGATGCAGGGCCAGCGCCGTGGCTTCCAGTTGGTCGAAGGCGACAATTGTAACAGTGGCCGGCACGGTCAGTGGCTTGTCGGGGTCCACGGCTCCGGCCTGGGTCGCCGTGGAGGCGATGATAGCGGCGGCGACCAGAGCAGTGAGGCGTTTCATGATAAGTCTCCGTTACACGATGTTATTCCTACGCCGGCCACGGTATCTGCTGCAACTTAACTGAAACTGAATTGCCACCATGGCAATTGCGCGGACAGCGGTTTTTCCCACAGCTTGCGAGATTTCCTATACTGCCCCCTCGCTTCAACAGAGACCGGTATGACAGCCATCCACATCAAGTTTCCCGCCCTGACCCTCAAGGCCGGCAAACGCGCCCTCACCCGCATCCGCGAACAAGGCCTTGAGCCTGTCGATGTCGGCATCCTCCCCGGTGCGGCCGGCGGCCCCAAGGCGTTGGGCATCCAGGGCCTGGACCTGGCGCTGTTCGGCGACTGGCTGCCTCGGGCACCACGGGAACGGGCACTGATCGGTGCGTCCATCGGCTCCTGGCGCTTCGCCAGCGCTTGCCTGCCCGACCCGGTGCAAGGCCTGCTGGACCTCGGCCGCCTGTACAACGAACAACGCTTTGCCAAAGGCGTGACCATGGCCGAGGTCAGCCAAAGCTGCCAACGCATGCTCGACGACCTGCTGGCCGGCCGCGATGCGCGGGTGCTGGACAACCCCGACTATCGCCTGAACATCATGGTGGTCAAAAGCCACGGCCTGCTCGCCGATGACCATCGCGGGCGCCTGGGCTTGGGCCTGTCGTCGGTGATCGCCGATAACCTGCGTGGCCGCGCACGGTTGTCGCGGCATTTCGAACGATTGATCATCCATGACCCGCGCCAGTTGCCACCGCTGCATCCGCTGAAGGATTTTCCGTCGCGGTTTCTTGAGCTGGATGCAGGCAACCTGCGCCAGGCGTTGCTTGCCTCGGGTTCGATCCCCATGGTGATGCAAGGCGTGCGCGACTTGCCCGGCGCAGGCGCCGGCACCTATCGCGACGGTGGCCTGCTGGACTACCACCTCGACTTGCCCTACCACGGCGAGGACATCGTGCTGTACCCGCACTTCACCGATCGGGTGATCCCCGGCTGGTTCGACAAAGGCCTGCCCTGGCGGCGCAGCAATCAACAGGGTTTGCAGGACGTGTTGCTGCTGGCGCCGTCCAAGGACTACCTGGCCCGCCTGCCCCACGGCAAACTGCCGGACCGCAGCGACTTCAAGCGCTTTTTGGGCGACGACAAAAGCCGCAATAAATACTGGCAAACCGCGATGAGCGAAAGCCGGCGGCTGGGGGATGAGTTTCTGCAACTGGCGGATAACGGTGGTTTGGGCGAGCGCTTGCAGGCGCTTTGACCCAGCGGTATGCGCGGCGCGTGATCAAGCTGTTAAACTCGCCGCCTGCCAGATACCTGACCGAGCTGAAAATACTGTGGAAATCTTCAAAGAGTTTACCTTCGAGTCCGCCCACCGCCTGCCGCACGTGCCGGATGGCCACAAATGCGGGCGCCTGCATGGGCATTCGTTCAAGGTGGCGATCCACCTGAGCGGCGAGCTGGATCCCCATACCGGCTGGATTCGCGACTTCTCGGAGATCAAGGCGATTTTCAAGCCGCTCTACGAACGCCTCGACCACAACTACCTCAATGACATCCCAGGCCTGGAAAACCCCACCAGCGAAGTGCTGGCCAAGTGGATCTGGACCGAACTGAAACCCCTGTTGCCGGAACTCAGCGCGATCCGCATCCATGAGACCTGCACCAGCGGCTGCATCTATCGCGGCGAGTAAGCCTTCGCGGTAAAAAGCCACCCTTTCGGTTTACCTGTGGCGTGGGGTTTGATCCCTCACCACAGGTCCATTACCTGATCCATTTTGTATCACTCCTGCACCGCTTTCGTGCCCGATTGGGCACCACGAACACTCCCTCCTGCGTTTCCTCCCTGTTTGGCTATAAATACTGTGCACCGTGCACAACGTCCACCGTGCGCCCGTCACTGCGAGCGATTTGGCACGCGCGGTGCAATAGGCCTCGTCACTCATTCAGGGAGCAAGGCACATGACGCAGCAAGAACCGGGCAACGATTACCCCTTAAGCGAAGTCCCCATGCATGCGCGCAAGGGCCTGGCATCGACCGCCATGGTGCTGGGCTTTACGTTTTTTACCGCAACCATGTTTGCCGGGGGCAAGCTGGGGGTGGCGTTCAGTTTCACTGACATGCTCGGGGTAGTGGCGTTGGGTAACCTGCTGCTGGGTATTTACGCCGCAGGCTTGGGCTACATCGCCTTCAAGAGTGGTTTGAACTCGGTGCTGATGGGGCGCTTCTGCTTTGGCGAAGTGGGCAGCAAGCTCAGTGACTTGATCCTCGGCTTCACCCAGATCGGTTGGTATGCCTGGGGAACAGCCACGGCGGCCGTGGTGCTGGGTAAATATTTCGAGCTGAGCCAAGGCAGCGTGCTGGCCTTGATGGTGCTGTTCGGCCTGGTGTTCTGCGCCACGGCCTACGTGGGCTATCGCGGGCTGGAGATTCTTTCCTACATCGCAGTGCCCGCCATGGGCTTGTTGCTGTTTCTGTCGATGTGGGTCGCCACAATGAAAATCGGCGGTTGGGACGGCCTGCTCGCGGTGGTACCGACCGCTGAACTGGACTTGTCGACGGCAATCACTCTGGTGTTCGGCACCTTCGTCAGCGGCGCAACCCAGGCCACCAACTGGACGCGGTTTTCCCGCTCTGCCAGGGTGGCGGTGCTGGCCAGCCTGATCGGATTCTTTATCGGCAATGGCCTGATGGTGTTGATCGGAGCCTATGGCGCGATCGTCTATCAGCAACCCGATGTGGTGGAAGTCCTGTTGCTGCAAGGCTTTGCCATGGCGGCGATGGCGATGCTGCTGCTCAATATCTGGAGCACCCAGGACAACACCATCTATAACTTCGCCGTGGCCGGCTGCAATCTCTTGCGCACCAAACGCCGCAAAACCGTCACCCTGGCCGGCGCGGTGATCGGCACACTGCTGGCCCTGCTCGGCATGTACGACATGCTGGTGCCGTACCTGATCCTGCTGGGCACGGTGATCCCGCCGATTGGTGGCGTAATCATGGCTGACTTCTTCTACCGCTATCGCGGCCACTACCCTCGCCTGGCCGACGCACGCCTGCCGGCGTTCAACTGGCCGGGGCTGGTGGCGTATGCAGTGGGCACCGTACTGGCATTCAACTCGCCATGGGTCGCGCCGTTGGTGGGGATCGCGGCTGCATCGCTCACCTACATCGCACTGACCGCCGTACTGCGCGTGCGGGTGCCCCTGGCTGACGCCCCTATATGAGCCTGACCCTCGCCGACGTGCTGGCCCTGCCGGGCCTGGAATCCATGCGCCTGCGCGCCGGTAAAGCCAGCCTGGATAACCGCGTGCGGTGGCCGTACGTGGCGGAGAACAGCGGAATCGCCGACTGGGTGTTGGGCGGCGAACTGGTGTTCGTCACCGGCATCAACCACCCACGGGATGAAGCCAACCTGCTGCAACTGCTGGACGAAGCGTGTCAGCGCCAGGTCGCCGGCCTGGTGATTCTCACGGGGCCGGCCTATATCCAGGCGATTCCCCAGCGTCTACTCGACGCCGCTGAAGCGGCCGGCATGCCGCTGATCGAACAACCCTACTCGTTGAAAATGGTATTGGTGACTCAGGCCATCGGCTCGGCGCTGATCCAGTCCGAGCAGTTGGGCCGCTCACGTCATGACGTGCTGGAGCGCATGCTGACCGGTGATTATCAATCCCTGGAGTTGCTGCTGCACCGCGCCGTGCAATTGGGTATGCCCTTGGAGGGTCACTGGCAGGTTGTGCAATTGCAACTGGAAGGCAGCGAGTTGCTGTTTGCCCAAGACGACGCGACGCGGGTGGAGGCGCAACTGGCCAGGCAGCACGACACAATCCGTCGCCGCTTGCTTCAGCTGTCGACGGCGCTGCCGGTACTGGGGCGGGCCGGGCAATGGACCTTGTTGCTACCGGCACCGGATGCTGTCGCGGCGTTGGCAAACCGCCAGCAATTGGCGCACTGGCTGAAGCCATTGAACCTGCGCCTGGCGCCGCTCAAGCTGTTTATCGGCCTGAGCGCGGCGGCGCATCCCGCTGCGCGCCTGGCCCAGGCGCAGGATGAAGCACGCCAGGCATTGGCCGCAGCACGACGGTTCAGCGAGCGCGCAGGGCTGTGCGTGTATGACGAATTGGGGGTGCTCAAGTTGCTCAGCGGCGTGCGTGACCGCGCCCTGCTCGACCAATTTCTCAATGAGCGCCTGGGCCCGTTGCTGCGCCACGACCTGCACCATGGCCCCAGCCTGATGCCGACCCTGGAGGCCTGGTTTCACGAGAATGGTAATCTGATGGCCGCCGCCCAGCGCCTGGCCGTCCACCGCAATACCCTGACCCACCGCATCCAACGCATCGAAGCCCTGTGCGGGCTGACGCTGGATAATTCATATGACCGCCTGGACATCGGTATCGCCCTGATGATCTGGCGGCTGTCTGCCTGATTGTTTTTAGCCAAGAGGAACTTGCCCATGCACATCATCAACGCCCGCCTGCGCGACCGTGAAGGCCTGCATGATCTGCACCTGGAAAACGGCCGGATCGCCAGCATCACCCCACAGGCGACGCCGCCCGTGCTGACGGCCGGTGACCTGGATGCCGCTGCCAACCTGGTGATCCCGCCCTTCGTCGAACCTCATATCCACCTTGACGCCACCCTTACCGCCGGCGAACCCCGCTGGAACATGAGTGGCACATTGTTCGAAGGCATCGAGTGCTGGGGGGAACGCAAAGCCACCATCACCGAGGAAGACACCAGGACCCGCGCCAAGAAAACCATCCAGGCCCTCGCCGCCCACGGCATCCAGCACGTACGCACCCATGTCGACGTCACCGACCCCGACCTCACGGCGCTCAAGGCCATGCTGCAAGTGCGCGAAGAAAGCACGCACCTGATCGACCTGCAAATCGTCGCCTTTCCCCAGGAGGGCATCGAGTCCTACCGCAATGGCCGCGAGCTGATGGAAGAAGCCATCCGTCTAGGCGCCGACGTGATCGGCGGCATCCCCCACTTTGAATACACCCGCGACCAAGGCGTGAGTTCGGTGAAGTTCCTGATGGACCTGGCCGAACGCACGGGTTGCCTGGTGGACGTGCATTGCGACGAAACCGACGACCCCCATTCGCGCTTCCTCGAAGTGCTGGCCGAAGAAGCCCGCAGCCGCGACATGGGTGCCCGCGTCACCGCCAGCCACACCACGGCCATGGGTTCCTATGACAATGCCTACTGCGCCAAGCTCTTTCGCCTGCTGGGGCACTCCGGTATCAGCTTCGTCTCATGCCCAACCGAAAGTATCCACCTGCAAGGCCGCTTCGACAGCTTCCCGAAACGCCGAGGCGTCACGCGGGTCAACGAACTGCTGGAAGCCGGCATGAACGTGTGCTTCGGCCAGGACTCCATCGTCGATCCCTGGTACCCGCTCGGCAACGGCAACATCCTGCGGGTGCTGGAAGCCGGTTTGCACATCTGCCACATGCTCGGCTACCGCAACCTGCAAAGCGCCCTCGATTTGGTGACCGACAACAGCGCCAAGGCCATGGCCCTGGGTGATCGCTACGGACTGGAGCCTGGACGCCCGGCCAACCTGTTGATCCTTTCAGCGGAGAGCGACTACGAAGTGATCCGCAGCCAAGGGCTGCCGCTGTACTCGATTCGTAACGGCAAGGTGTTGATGAAGCGTCAGCCGGCACAGGTAGAGTTTGTGTAAACGAGCGGGTCACTGGATTGAGTCGATATCCAGCGGTTGCGCCCTCCCCAACTCGCTCTGCGTGACGGGAGGGATACTGGCGATCTGAGGCCGTGCCTGATTTTCACGATGACGGAACCAGCGCTTCAGGCTGGGTTGCAACGTGACGGAGTGGGCATGGCTCCCATAGATATCGCGGGCCTCAAGACGCCGCCAGCGCAGGGTTTGCAGGCGTTCGCGAGTGTTGTTCAGGCGTTCGATCTCGGCGTTCAAGGGCTCGTGATATTCATAGGTCCGGTCGTTGGCCGGGCGATGTCGCGTCAGTTCACGCCGCTTGTCTTGCAGTTGTTTGCGCATGGTCGCCAAGGCATGGTCGAGCAGGTCGAACTCGCGCTGGGTGACCAAAGGGCCGTTGTTGTCCACCGCCTGTTGCCAGCGCCGCAACGTCGCCCAGGCGGCAGGTATGTAGCTGGCCGTCATGAAGTGCTGTTTGTGTTGCACCAACTGTCTGATCAAACCTTCGCGGTCGGGCATATCACCCTGCACTTGCAACGCCCGATTGCGGCCTGCCTCTTCGATGGACTCACAGCCGGGTTTCCAGAGTACCGAAGAGTGCGTGCCATCGGGGAGCATGATCGGCATGAAGTGTTGCTGCTCGCCGTGATGTTGGTACGGGTTGCCACCGACGCGTACCAGACCGGCGGCGAACAATAGGCCACCCGCCGTGGGCGCGCTGAACAGCGTGACGGCACCGGGAATCCAGAGTTTCGCGGTGGTGTTCATCCAGGGCGCCGGGACGCTGGGGACGGGGTCGTTGTGGTTGACGATACGGTGGTGGACCAGCGTGGAAGCGCCCGCGGTGAACGCGGAGTCGGCGGCACGGGGCGCGCCGTAGGTATAGAGCAGGATGTTGTAGTTTGCATCGGGAATTCGTCGTAAGCCTTCCGCCAGAAGCAACGCAATCGCGCCGCCCAGGCTGTGGCCACAAATCACAATGCGCTGGCCGGTGTGAAACTGATCGAGGTAGCGCAACACGAAATTACGTACCGCTCGGTACGCCTGATAGAAACCATCATGCGCTTTGCCAACCCCCTCCGCGAAATGCACCTGGTGGGCGTTGGCATCGCGCAATCCATCTGCGGCACTGGCAGTGCCACGCACCGTTATCAGGATGACCTCATCGTGGTGAGTGATGAACGCTTGGGTATCAGTGCCGTCTTTTTCGTCATCGAAGAAATGCAAGCGTGCGGGGTGCTCCTGTTGATCGCCCAGTTCCGGGCGATTCTGTGAGTACAACGCAGGGTCGAAGGGCAGGATTTCGAAACGCCTGGAGTACGGGACTTCCTCGTAGAGTGGATAGAAACGCTGTGTTTGCTCGGGATCCACTCGCCACGCTTCCTGATGCCCTGCAAGCTGTTCGGCAAATAGATTTCCGACACTGGGGTCCAGCGGAAAACGCACTTCGTCCTGGGGTTTCTCCGGCGGCGCCTGACCGAAGTCGCAATAACTCAGTGCTGCAAACAATGCCAACTGATACAGGTTCAAGGCACAGAAAGTGTCTTGGGTGGAGAGCATCGGCCGCAAGGCTCGAAGCGGGCGCACTTCGAGAACAGTGTGGTTGTCGGGGAACAGCACGACCCCGCACAAGTTGGGCTGGGCTGGGCCGAAGGCGAGGTCTGCCATCATTTTCAGGGCGTGAGGTTGAGGACGATAGGCTGAAGGTGCCACAGGGGGTAGATGAGCGACATGACGAACCAGGTCACTCACTTCAACTTGATAAAAGCCCTCCGTGTTCTGCCGTGCAAAATCAATCTCGACTCGCTCACCGTTGGCGTTTGAAAAAACCGTTTGTTCAGCGCGAATTTGAAGCTCCGAGATGGGCAGTTTGTAGACTTTGCGCGTCATCAGCTCGCGATAAGGCTCCTCTTGTCCGCTGTATTGACTATCTAAGCTTAGAACTGCGGGCCCACAATAAAGGCCCTCCAGCTTGGCGAATCCCTCGCTATTGAGTCGTCCGTCGTACTGGGTCCCGGCACTGTCGTAGACAGTAAATGGAAGACCGCCATAGGGCTTTCCATTACCTGTTTCATCCACTAAGCAAAAGCTTACCCATGCCCCTCGCAACGAGCACGCAGGCATCCTGTCACTGAAAAAAGCTCGCTTCCATGCGTCCTGCACCATGATTTCACTCCTTTACACTGCACGTTGGATAGACATCACATATGCGCCCATCCGGCATTTTTATGGGCTTGAAGTCTTGGGTGTTAGTGCCGCAATACGCGTGCAGGTCGTCGAAACTTTTACCTCTACAACGCCTCCACCCGCCTGGAACAGCTATCCATCTATCGTCAAAAGCCGGCTGTTCCTCCTCCGTTAAAGTCAGCACCACCCTGAGCGTCTTTCCCCGCAGCTCATCGCGCAGTGCAACGCCACCTGCTCGCGATTTTTGCCGTTGACCCGCTGCGTCCAGTGAGCGGCATTGCAGAATCTTCCTGATCCCATGAAGAGGACCTACCGTGCGAAACCACCACTGACATTGACCCGGCAGTTCCTGCACACCGGACTCAGGCATCCGGTGCGCATCAAGGCGATCAACGATCGAAATACCACCAATATCCCCTCCAACATCCGCATCCCGTGCCCCCCACTTCGCATAAAAATCAAACTCCACGCCACGCAACACCAGCGGGCACCCGTCGACTGTTTCATTCAGCGGCAGTTGATAACTCACCCGACTGGCCGCAGGTTTGTAGTCTGTAAAAAAGACCTTCCGCTCCGGCCGCTTGCCTCGGCGCCGTGGCAACGTGCAGGTCTCACCCGTCGCGGGCCCGTAATTGGCAGCTGTTTTAAGTTCAAATTGCGGCGGTAAATCCACCTGCAGCGTAAAGCTATCAACCGGCTTTGCCGCACAGCCCGAAAGCCCCGCCATTCCCAGCGCAAGCAACACCCCCAAGATGCGTCTAGTCATCTGCTTTCTCCATCCGGTGCCACTGCTGCAACACCCGTTGGAAATGATCTTCGGGGGTTTCTCCAACGGTTGGCTGCCAATGAATCACGCTGAGGCGAGTGGCCTCTTCCAACCGTCGCACCACCAGAAACTCAAGTTGTTCAGGCTTGCGCCATTGCCAAGCGCGAGCTTGTTCCAGCACCTGGGTCAGCCAGACTCTGGGGTCTTGGAATTCGACCAGCGCCGCCAGGCTTTCACTGTGCTCAGCCAGCAGATAACGCAAGATATTGGCGTGCAAAATGGCGTGGGCATTTGGGTTGGGTATGTTCAGCCAGGACGCTGGATCGGGCACCGGGTAATCACCGGGTACAGGGTTGTCCCCGCAGTGCCAACGGCCTTCGTGCCAGTAGCACACACTGATCAGCGGGCCAAGGAATGCTGGCAACTGCTCACTACTCAGCTGGTTCAGCGCCCGCGCCAGCGTCCGATTGTCGTGAAAGCGGTACAGCGCCTGGTTACCTTGCGGCCCGACCAGCAGCCGGTCGCGCCAATGTTGCGTCACGCCAGTCAGGTCCACGGTTGGCAAACTGCCCAACCAGCCCCAATTCGTCTCGGGCTTTTGAAGAAGATCCAGCAGCGCAGGCTCGCCGACCTGATCCAGCAACAGGATCAAGGGGCCCGCCGTGGCGATTTCCGCCAGCGGGGTTTGTGCATAGAGGCTGCAATACTCGGGTAAACCCCGCGCTGCCAACATCGGCTGGCGGGCGGCGTTATCGCCTTCAAGTATCAAGCACAGCCTGCGCCCCGCTTGCAGTTGTTGGCTCATCCATTGGCTTGGAAGAGTGTCCATCAGGCCGCCCTCTCACTGACATCGCACAGCCCTTCTCGGCAGCGTTGGCACACCGGACAGAAGTCGGCGCCCAATTGCCTGGCCAAGTGCATGATGGCGCCCTGGACAACGGAGACTTTCGGGCACTCGACAACCGACGCAAACTTCGCCGAGCGGATGGCGGACGGAGTGCCTCCCAAGGTGATGGGCCGACTGCTGAAAATGCCGCCCGCCTGGATAACCAGGTGCTCTCCTCCGGCTTTGAAGCTCAGGTGTGCACCTGCGTCGATCACCAGGCTGGCACCGGCCTTGAGATGCACCTGCTGCCCGGCTTCAATCACGAGGGTTTGCCCGACATACGTCTGGCTATCGCCCTGCACGTCCAGGTGATCGCTGGCTTTAAGTACGACCTTGCGATCACCCGTGACGTGACGATGCTCTTCGCTTTCCAGGTGAACCGTGCTTAATCCCCGAATGATTTCCCGCCGCTCACCCGCGACTTCCAAGTGAGCGTCATGCCCCACCTGCTGCTCAAGATCCCGTTGAGCGCGCACGTAAATGAGTTCCTCGCCACGACGGTCTTCAAGGTGCAACTCGTTGGAACCGCCGCCGCCCAGGGTACTGCGGCTGCGCAAGACACTGCGGGTCTTGTGTTGCGGCAAGGGATAGGTCGGCATGTGCAACGCATTGGGCAGGCAACCGTGGACCAACGGCTGGTCCGGGTCACCTTCCAGGAAGGTCACCAGTACTTCCATGCCAACCCGAGGGAGCATCGTGGTACCAAACCCGTCACCGGCCCAACCGGACGCCACCCGCACCCAACAACTGCTTTTGTCGTCGGTCTTGTCCAGCCGGTCCCAGTGAAACCGCACTTTAACCCGGCCGTACGCATCGCAATGCACCTCCTCACCGGCAGGCCCGGTCACCGTTGCGGTCTGGGTACCGTTGATGGTCGGCTTGGGGTGTTTGAGGGGCGGCCGATGCGTCGCCCGCCACGGTGTCGCCGTGAAGCGGTTGCGATAGCCGCGCAAGGTATCCACCTCACCGACTGCCTCCTCCAGCACCTGCGGCTGATAGCCCTCATGACGGACCGACGTGATCAACCATAAATCGTTGCAAAGCGGATCTGGATGGTCACGCAATTCAAGAAAGTGCCCACTGCACAGCGCCGGTTGGTCGCTTTTGCCCAACGCACGATAACGGTCGCGCTGATGGCGTTCCAAGCCTCTGCGAGCCAGGCGCAAACCCCGTTCATGGCCACTGAACCCGGCGGGATAGCGGTAGTCTTCAAGGGATTGTTCTGCTGTGGAACCGGCGGCGGCCTGCAGGCGCAGGGACGGATGCTCGAAATCATGATCACGCCGCACCGTTTGCCCACTGCGGGTACGAAGCCGCACATCGAAACGCTGGATAACCCGCGTTTCAGCCCCCGGTCCGCCTGCTGGGGAATAACGCTGCGCGGGCAAGCGGCGAAACACAGTCTGGTCATCGCCAAACACCATCACATGCGCGTCGGCGCTGTGGCGGAAGTGGTAATGAATGCCCTCCTCTTCGCACAGCCGCTGGAGGAACTGCAGATCGGTTTCTGCATATTGCACACAGAACGCGCGTGGCGGGTACACCACCGGGCCCAGCTCAAAGGCATGGCTGTCGGCCAAAATGCCGTGTTGTTCAAGGACCGTGGCGATGATCTGGGGAACGCTGCGCTGCTGGAAAATCCGCTGGTCGCGCCGGTGGGCAAGGTAAGCCAGACGCGGTGCCAGCGTCAGGTGGTAGCAGGTGAGTCTTCGACCCGGCTCCTGCCGGCCGATCGCGTAAACCTGCCCGTGCAGGCCTTCGTTGGCTTCACCGAAAGCCAGGTAGGCGGGTTGATGAAGCAATGCCTCCAGGTCAAGGTCGGGGTTTTCACTGACGCCTTTTATCTGGATGAAATACGGTTGGTCGAGAAACTCCTGGCCTTTGAATTCAAGTACCTGGAAGTCTGTATTCATGCAGGGAAATATCAACTTGAAACGTGACGAAACAAACGCGTCAACCATCCTTTGTTACCCGCCAATGTTATTGCCAATCTGAATTCTTTTTCCGGCTGAACACTGAATAAATGCCGATAAAAAGCGCCTGAACGCCGTAAAGCTTAGCGATCCCAGGAAGAAAATCGGCCCTATTAAAGTAAAAAAGAAGTTTCGTACGGCAAAGCTGGAAGTGTCTTTTAAGAAACAACGAATCGAGGCCATGGACCACTTAATTAAAACAAGAAATGCCCTACAACAACTTGCAGATAGATAACTGGTAGATAGCGAAACGGCTGACAACCACTCCGGGGTTCAACCGTTCAAACAGTTTTATGCCTGAGGCGATGCAGTCCCAAAAAGACTGACGCTCAGCAGCGTGTGGTCCTGCGTCTGCAAACGCACTGGCGCAGTGCCACCCGGCATCACCACCGCCACTTCACCGCCTTCGACCCAACCCGCTCGCCATGCCGCACATGCCACAGCACTGGCGCTGGTCCCGGAGGACGCCGTGGGGCCCTCTCCCCGTTCGAACACCCGGGCAATAATCCGGTTGCCGGACTGCCTGGCCGCCCATTGCAAATTGATCCCGGCCAAACAGGGCCGACCACTGCCTGCCGGGGGCGCAAAGGCTATCGCCTGCAGCGGTTCGAACAGCGCGGGTTGCTGCATCAGCAGGTTGTCCGGCAAGGCCGAAACGTGCTCGACCAACGTCACGCAATGGGGATTGCCCACACGCACAAACTGGCTGTGCGCCCACTGCGAGTCAATCGCCGCCAACGCTGTCACGTGGCTCAGTTCAGTGCCGCCGAGCAACGCCTGCTCGACGCCGTGCGCGCCCACCGCCGACGGCCCGAAACCGGGTAAACCCAATGCCAGCCAGAAGCCCTGCCGGTGCTCATAGACGGCCGGCTCGACCCGCGTTGCTACCGGCGACCCCGCGTCAGGCTTGTCATGATGCACGCGCAATTCACAGGCCTGGGTCATCAGGCCCTGGTCTGTGAGTGCCTGGGCAAAAATCGTCAACCCATTGCCACTGCGTTCGGCCAGCGAGCCGTCGGTGTTGACGATCAACAGGTCAAACGGCGGCTCGGCCTGGAACGGGCCAACCAGCAAGCCATCACATCGGTGGGCTTTCGCATTGGCTGGGCGCGGCGTCGAACCCCAGTCGCACTCCGACGTTATCGCCAGGGGTGCCCAACGCTCCCGAGCACCCGCGGCCTGCGCGGCGCTATCGGGCAGCTCGATACCCCGGCTGTGTAACATCGCCGGGCTGACTACGCCATAAATATTGCCCCGTGCATCATAGAACCGGGTCATGGCGCTGCCTGCCTGAATATCTTCATCGATGAGTCCGTTCGGTTGCCTACACACTGGGCCAGCAGCGTAATACACAACAACGCATTTGTGGGAACCCGGCTCGATCCCCAGGGCCTGATGTGCAAGGATGTCGCGCCGGACATCGTTCGTTGAACGCTAAACCAAGGATTCTTCATGACTGCCATCCCCACCTCAGCGCCCGTGGTTCCCGGGCGACTGGAACAAATGTCGACCCGTATCGCTTTTTTTATTGCCGGCTTCGGCATTGCTGCCTGGGCGCCGCTGGTGCCGTATGCCAAGGCACGCGCGGCGTTGAGTGATGGCACGCTGGGTCTGCTGTTGTTATGCCTGGGGGTGGGGTCGATCATCGCGATGCCGGCTGCGGGGGCGTTGGCATCGCGCTACGGTTGCCGACGTGTACTGAGCGCCGGCACGGTCATGATCTGCCTGGCGTTGCCGATACTCGCCACGGTCAGCTCGATTCCGTTGCTGATCGCCGGGCTGTTCCTGTTTGGCGCGGGCCTGGGCACGGTGGACTCCACGGTGAACCTGCAAGCCGTCATTGTTGAGCGCGCCAGTGGCAAAACCATGATGTCGGGCTTTCATGGTCTGTTCAGCCTGGGCGGCATCGTTGGGGCTGCGGGGGTTGCCGGGTTATTGGGGTTGGGCCTGTCGCCTCTGCAAGCGACGCTGGTGGTGATCGTCATCATGGCGGTGGCGCTGCTCAAGGCCGCGCCGCACTTGCTGCCCTACGGCAGTGAAAGTTCGGGCCCGGCGTTTGCGATTCCCCACGGCGTGGTGCTGTTTATCGGCTGCCTGTGCTTTATCGTTTTTCTGGCCGAGGGGGCGGTACTCGACTGGAGCGCGGTGTTCCTCAGCGCCGAGCGCGGGTTGGATGAAGCCTACGCCGGCCTGGGTTACGCCGCTTTCGCCTTGACCATGACCGCGGGACGCCTGACTGGCGATGCCATCGTACGGCGCCTCGGCGCTACCCGGGTGATTGTGGCGGGGGGTTCCCTGGCAGCCGCCGGGGTGTTTCTCGCCACGTTGTCGCCTGCCTGGGAGATGGCGTTGCTGGGTTACGCGTTGGTGGGGGCCGGCTGTTCAAATATCGTCCCGGTGCTCTACACCGCCGTCGGCAAGCAGACCCTCATGCCGGAGCATATCGCCGTACCCGCCATTACCACGCTGGGGTATGCCGGTATTCTGGCCGGGCCTGCCATGATCGGCTTCATTGCTCACGGCAGCAGCCTGGCAAGCGCCTTCCTGTTGATCGGTGGATTGCTGGTAGCGGTGGCAATCAGCGGAAAAATACTGCGGGTATAAATGAAATAGAGCATGAGCTTCTTGAGTCGCTCAAGAAGCTCCTTCAGAAAGCGCGTTCAGAGGCCCTTTTCTTTTTTCTCGTTTTCCATCCAGCGGTCAACGCTGTAGTTCTTGATCCAGCCGTCATGGTTATGGCTGCCAAAAATACTGGTGCCGTTCGCCTTGTTACTGTCCAGAGAGTCGAGCAGGCCTCGCTCAACCAAATTCTTGGTGATATACACCTGGTTCTCGCTGTATTTTTTCTTCGGGAACCCGGTCGCCGGATCCCGCACGGTCTGACCGTTTTTATCCGCTTCGTCAGGGTCCTTGCTCATCTCGATAATCGTGTCTTTCTTTACATAGCGGTGCTTCTCAAAAAAGAAACTGTAGTCTTCCGATGTATCGCGTATGTCATCAAACATGGCCCTGAATGCCTGGACCAGCTGCAGATCGGTTTTCGCATGGTACGGATCTGCGCTCTGCGTGTTGGGGTTGGTATTGCCAACCAATGAACCAGCGGCCGTGGACAGGCTTTCAGCGGTGAGGTGTCGATCCTTTCCAAGAACCGCCTGGTTCAAGCGCGGGCGGTTGACGGTCTCCCGAAACAGCATGATGACACGCTCGGGAACGGCGCTGGTGCTCGGGTCCTCGCTCGCGATCTTCTGCATCGATTGCTGGGTCAGGTGCCCGTCTTCCTTGAATTGATCCAGTACTGGCAACTGCAGATTGTTACTCAAAGCGGTTGCCAGCAGGTGGTCGTCCGAACTGACGTAAGGGTTCCCGACTTTCGACATGCCGCCGTACATGTTCTGACCGTCAAAATGCTGGGCGGACCCGTTGGGGAATTGTCCGAAATAAGGCTGTGCAACGGGAAGTGCCTTGCCCGTCGCACGCATATCAACTGCAGCTCGAGCATGCCCCCCGCCTCCGGGTAGCGCATTACCGACTTGCGGCAATGGAGGTAATGCATTAGTCCTGCCAAACATAGTTCTTCTCCACTAGCTGTTGATTTCACCGCCTAAGCACTGACACTGGCTGAGTGGCGCTCACAAATCAGTGGTTCCTTCTGAAGGCCGAGCAAAATTCGACTAACTGTAACCATTCGCCCGCCCAGGGACCGACTCGCATAGACCCTGCGTACTTAAAACCTGGGCAGCTTGAACTTGCTCCAGATATTCGGGAATAGTGAACACAGCAAACTGGGGGCTCGTTCTTCAACCACCGTTCGAGCGCCCTTGTCGAAATCCTCGGCGGTAGGTGCCTGGAAGCTCTTCTTGGGAAACGACGTGAGATTGACCCGCGGTGGCTCGCCTGCGACAGGCATGACCAGCGTCGCAGCGTTGTACTGGGCGTGACGGGGTTCAAAGGATGTCGAGTTCATGGTCAAGACCTTATCCGGTAGATAAAGGCGCCCGCCGATAGCCAATGGCGGAGGTCGTTTTCTAAGCCGCGGCGCTGTGTAGATGATGTGTTCATGATTGGACGTGCAATTCTTGCATGAGCATTTGACCGCCTGGTGCGCCGTGCTGCGCGGCACCAGGCCGCCAGAAGGCCTAACCCAGCAGGTTCAGCAGCCTGAGCAATTCAGATCGCGTCGCCTTTCCGTCACGCAGCGGTCCGAAAATATTGTCCATCAGCCCCCCCAAGTCCGAACGCGCCATGACCTCCCTGGACAATTGGATAAGATGATCACTACGCGGATCACCGGTCAAAGGTTTCGACGCGAGCCTTTCGAACGTACTGAACTTTATTGAACCGTTCCAGAACCCACCCTTCAACGCATCAAAATGCCTGAGCACGTTCGAGACCATTTCTTTGTCGGTAGCGAGTTTCAAGGGGTTATCGGAGCGCACATAGCTGCTGATGTCATCCCTGGACAAGCGGTTATCCAATCCACCCGTGCGACCATTTCGATCCAAGGCCTGCATCAGTTCCGGACGGCGCACCATCTCTCTTGCCAGGCGAATATTGCTGTCAATGTGCGGATAACCGGTTAATGGGCGAGCCGCCATATCGTGGACGCTTTGGGTCGTGACCTCGCGCGACGGCCACGGCCCCCGGAAGGCCGTATAATTTTTCAATAACTGCTCGGCCAGTTGCTCTCCACTTCGCTTGGAGTAATGAGGATCCGGCAATGAGGGATTCGGACGCGGCGGCGGCCCCGGATTGGGCCGTACACCCTCAGGCAGCGGACGCGGCGGCGGCCCCGGATTGGGCCGTACACCCTCAGGCAGTGGACGCGGCGGCGGGCCTGGATTGGGTCGTACACCCTCAGGCAGCGGACGCGGCGGCGGGCCCGGATTTGGCCGTACACCCTCAGGCAGTGGACGCGGCGGCGGGCCCGGATTGGGTCGTACACCCTCAGGCAGTGGACGCGGCGGTGGCCCCGGGCGGAAGTGACCGTGACCCGGTACCGGGTGTCTCGATGCGCTATCAAATATCAGCCCGGACTGACTGCCCGGACTGTTGAATGTCACGCCTACCTTCTGCTGACTACCTGAAGACGGATGAGGTCGCGCAGGACCGGACGGGGCACTTTTTTGTGTGTCGTTATTGACGGACTGTGTAGCAGGTTGGTTGAGTACTGATACCGACATTGAGCTCTCCAGTTCGGTTTTTTCAGGCGCCTCACCTCGCGGACCCAGCCCTCGACGTCAACTGACCGTCAAAAAAACCAGCGCAAGCAGGCTCTTTCTGTGTGGCAGAACAGTGGAAGTCGGTTCCTGAAAGTGCTGAAATTTTCCAATACCTCGTAGGAAGAGCCTAACGAGCGCTTGCCGTGCAACCTGTGCATCACCGCCCCCTGACCGGGAGCGGCGGCGACATCTGGACGTCCACGCAGAATCAAAACCCGACGCTGGCCTGCACAAAGAACGTACGCGGCTCGCCCAGGTACAACCCGGCATTGTTGTCGCTGGAGCGCGTGTAGTGCTGCTGATCAAACAGGTTTTTCACGCCCACGCCCAACTTCAGATTCGACAGTTGCTCGCCGAAGTCATACCCGCTGCGCACGTTGACCGAGACATAACCGGGAATATCACCGTACTGGCCATCGGCGGTGCCCTGGGTGACGTAGGTGCTGGTAGTGCCCGGCGCACGCTGGCCGGACTGAGCGTACACGTCCAGGTTATGGGTCCAGTGATTGACATCGTAGCGCAGGCCCAAGGTGGCCACTTCCCGTGAATACAATGGCAGGTCACGTCCCTTGAATGGCACATCCCCCTCAGAGGTGGCCTTGGTGTAGGTGAGACCGGCAGTGGCGGTCAGGCCGTCGAGGCGCGGGTCCAGGTTCGACAGGTCATAGTGGGCCGACGCCTCGATGCCGGTGTGCTTGGTCGCGCCCAAGTTGGTCCAGCCCACGGCATTGCTGACGTATTGCAGTTCATCCGAGAAGTCGATGTAGAAGTACGTCAGTTCGCCGCCCCACACGCTGTCGTTGTAGCGGGTGCCGACCTCGTAGGTCTTGGCCTTTTCCGGGTTCAGGCCGTTGGCGGTCTGGTCACCGGTGCCACCTTGGCCCAGTTGGAAGTACTGCAGGCTGCCGAAAGAGGTTTCGTAGTTGGCGAACAACTTCCAGGCATCGGAGAGGTGGTACATCACGCTCAGGGCCGGCAGGGGCTCGTTGTTGTGGACCTCGCGGCGCTTTTCCGAGGTGCGGGTGCCGTTCAGTGCAACCACTGGGCGGTCGTGCCACTCGGTGCGGATATCTTCGAAGCGAATTCCAGGAGTAACAGTCCACTTGCCAATATCGATTTTGTTATCAATATAGAACGCGTTGGCTTCGGTACCGCCTGTGCGGTCTTGATACACGTGGCCGTCACTCTGCCCTCCCGGTGTCGGCACATTGTTGATCAGGTTCAGGCTGGTGGCCTGCTCATGCATGCCTTCCTTGAGGTAGCGATAACCGACGCTGACTTCCTGGGTGCTGGGGCCCACGTCGAACACATGGGACAGCCGTGGCTCGATGCCGAAGGTGTAGTAGGTGCGCGGGTAGGAACCGAGGGTCGCGAGGTCGCGGTTGGCGATGTTGCTGCCACGGAAACTATCGGAGTAGTACGTCAGCACTTCGGCCTGGGTACGGTCGTCGATCTGGCGGATGTACTTGAAGGACACGTCCTTGCGCCGCCCGCTAAAGTTGTCCCAGTCGCGCACCGACTGGTACGGGTTGGCGTCGAACTGCTTCTGGGTCAGGCCGCCGGGCATATCGGCGCTGGCGTCGTAGTAGTGGAAGTTCAGCGAGAAGTCGTCTTGATCGGTCGGTGCCCAGTGGGTCTTGAGGATCACGTCGTCGATGTCATTGGAATTGTTGCTGTTGCGATAACCGTTGCCATTGACCCCGGAGTACAGCAGCGCAACGCCGATGCCGTTGTCGGCCGTGCCGCCGATAAAGGCATTTTCGAGGTGCTTCCAACCACCATGGGCGGAGGTTTGCAGGGTGGTGCCAACTTCGCCGGAGAATGTCTGCGGGATCGCACGGGTCACGAAGTTGATCACACCGCCGACGTTCTGCGGCCCATAACGCACCGAACCGGCGCCACGCACCACGTCGATGCTGTCCAGGTTACCGGCGGAAATCGGCGCCATCGACAGCTGTGGCTGGCCATACGGCGCGAACGCCGCCGGCACGCCGTCGATCAGCACGGTGGAGCGTGGCGACAGGCGCGACGTCAGCCCGCGCACGCCGACGTTGAGGGAAATATCGCTGCCGCCGGTGCCGTTGGATTCCTGCACCTGCACGCCAGGCACGCGACGCAGCACCTCACCGACGTTCATCGCGCCCTGCTCCACCATGGCTTCACGGCGAATCACCGTGCGTGCGCCAGGATGGTTTTGCACCACTTCGGCATTGGCATCGCCGAGCCAGTCGCCGACCACCCGGATGTCGGTGGCGCCCAGCTCCACAGGCGAACCGGCCTCACCGGTGCCGCTGTTCAGCGGGCGCAGGGTCACGGAACCGGCGTCGATCTGATAGTCCAGGCCACTGCCTTGCAGCAATTGGCGCAGGGCTTGTTCGGGAGAGAGCTTGCCGTCGACCGCAGGCGCCTGTTTACCCGCGACCATGTCGGGGTTGAAAAATACCTGCAAGGACGTTTGCTGGCCCAACTGGCTCAGCGCCGCGCCCAGGGGTTGAGCCTGGATGTGGATAGCGTCGGCCGCATAGGCCGCAGGCAGTGCGGCGCTGACGGCAAGTGCCAGGGCCAATGGCGCCCAACGGGCGATTTTATTGTTGTTAACGGCGAGTTTTTTCACGTCTGACCCAGTCCTGTGATCGCAAAAGTATGCGGCTGTTAATGCAAACCAGTTGCAGCTGCAGGAGAAGACGATGGACGCGGAAAAAACCTGAATCTCAGCGTGAAATAATTTCCTGGCTGCCATCCGGCAGCGTTCGCAGGGCCACCGGCAGGATGTGCGGCAACGCGTTGAGCAAGGCATCGGTGTCGTTGGATTTGAACACGCTGGTCAGCCGCAGGTTACCGATGGCAGGCGAGCTGACGCGCAACGGTTGCTCGCGGTAGCGCGACACTTCCCGCGCCACTTCCCCCAGCGTCGCGTTGTTGAACACCAGTTTGCCGCTACGCCAGGCCGTCAGCTCATCGGTATTCACGGCGTAGGACGCCGCCACCCGCCCTTTGCGGTCCACATGCGTCCCCAGGCCCGCCGTCAGTGTCACCACCTCATCCGGTGAACGCCCTTGGACCTTCACGGTGCCGGCCTCAACCATCACACGGGTCTGGTCGTCATCGCGGCGCACATCGAAGCGCGTGCCGGTGACCGTCACCTGCCCTGCCCCGGCGGCGACTACGAACGGTCGGCTGGTGTCGTGCTCGACGCTGAACATGGCTTCGCCCTGTTTAAGCTCCACATCGCGCCGGCTTTTTTCGTAGTGCACTGCCACCACGCTGCGGCTGTTCAAATCCATCACCGAACCATCGGGCAGTGCCACTTGGCGATGCTCCCCCAGACGCGTGCTGAACTCGGCACTGTAGGGCTTCGGATGCTCAAGACCGCTGAACAGGCCCAGTCCCAGAGCAATCGCGACCACACTGGCCGCGACGGCATAACGCAGCACGGCACGCCGCTTGGGGGGCGCCTCGCATAACGCCTGCAATCGGGCCTTGGGCAGCAGGTCGGTGGCGCTCCACAGGCCTTGCAGCACATCGAATTCATACTGGTGTTCGGGGCTTTCAGCGCGCCACGCGTCGAAACGCTGGCGCTCGGTGGCGTCCAACTCGGCGTCTTGCAGGCGTACAAACCATTGCGCGGCTTCATCGCGGGCACGGCTATCCATCATGGAAGGTCCTGTTTCAGAGCGAGCTTGAGTCATGGGGCCAAAGCGTCCAAACGGTCACGCAGATGCCGCAGGGTGCGGATCATATACTTTTCCACCATGTTCTTGGACAAACCCAGGCGTTCGGCGATTTCCTGCTGGGTGAGGCCCTCGATTTTCTGCCAGATAAAAATCTTGCGACAGTTGAGCGGCAACTCGGCCAAGGCCCGCTCGATGGATTGCGCCAACTGGATCGCGTGCATGACATGCTCCGGGTCGCCACTGTGGGGTGAGCGCTGATCAAGATTTTCCAGGGCCATGGCGTCGCGGCGGTCCTCACGGCGGTAGGCGTCCACTGCGATATTGCGCGCGGTTTGATGCAAATAGGCGCGCGGCTGCGCGACCTCGGTGGACGTGGACTCAAGCACCCGCACGAAGGTGTCGTGGGCCAGGTCTTCGGCCTGCTGACGGTTTCTCAGGCGGCGCGTCCAGGTTCCGATCAACTCTTCGTAGTGCTCGAAAAAGCCTGTTCTGCGGGGCGGCTGAGGGATCATCGCGGGGGCACTGGGGAGGCGGGGCGTGAATAGTAATGCTTCCTATTAAGTCGAGCAATTGCTACCTGTCGCCCGCCGGCTACCCCGCGGATGAACTTACCTTGTGCGCCATCAGTCAGCTAACTGAACTCATGAATTAAAGGCTGGGTGGGCAATGCACATCTCGTTGGAGCAACAAGTGGCACTGGTGACGGGCGCCAGTTCCGGAATCGGCGCTGGCGCGGCCAAGGCTTTGGCCCAGGCCGGGGCTGCCGTGGTGCTGAACTACAACCGCCAGGCCGCCCCGGCCGAAGCACTGGCGGCGCAGATCAATGCCGCCGGCGGCCGGGCGATTGCCCTTGGCGCCGACGTGTCCAAAGAGGCCGATGTAGAACGGCTGTTCGCCCAGACCCTCGATGCGTTCGGCCACTTGGATATCCTGGTGGCCAACTCCGGCATGCAGAAGGACGCCGCCGTGGTCGACATGACCCTCGACGACTGGAACAGCGTGATCGGCGTCAATCTCACCGGCCAGTTCCTCTGTGCCCGCGCCGCCCTGCGTATCTTCAACCGCCAGGGCATCCGTGAAGGCGTGTCGCGGGCGGCGGGCAAAATCATCCACATGAGTTCGGTGCACCAACTGATCCCCTGGGCCGGGCATGTGAATTACGCCGCGTCCAAGGGCGGCGTGGAGATGCTGATGCGCAGCCTCGCCCAGGAAGTCAGCGAGCAGCGCATCCGCATCAACGGCATTGCTCCGGGGGCGATTCGCACGGCGATCAACCGCGCCGCCACCGAGGGCGCCGCGGAAAAAGAACTGCTGAAGTTGATTCCGTATGGCCGGGTCGGCGATGTGGAAGACGTGGCCAACGCCGTGGTCTGGCTGGCCAGCGACGCCTCCGACTATGTGGTCGGCAGCACCTTGTTCATTGATGGCGGCATGAGCCTGTATCCGGAGTTTCGTGACAATGGTTGATTCGAAAAAGGTTGATTCGAAAAACGAAGCCCAGAGCGCCATCGACGCCCACGGCATCATCGGCGACATGCGCAGTGCCGCGCTGGTGAACGATAAGGGCAGCGTCGACTTTTTCTGCTGGCCGGAATTCGACAGTCCGTCGATCTTTTGCGCGCTGCTCGACACCCCTGACGCCGGCATCTTCCAACTCACTCCTGACCTGCCCAACGCGCGCCGCGAACAGATCTACCTGCCGGATACCAACGTGCTGCAAACCCGCTGGCTCAGCGATGAAGCCGTGGTGGAAATCACCGACCTGCTGACCATCAGCGAAGAAGTCGATGATCTGCCCCTGCTGATCCGCCGGATACGCGTGGTCAGCGGCCAAGCCAACATCCACCTGCGCTGCGCCGTGCGCCACGACTACGCACGCACGCCCACCCACGCCACCGTCGATAACGGCACCGTGTGCTTCAGCGCCGACGGCCAGCCTGGCCTGCGGTTGTCCAGCAGCCACCCCTTGCAGCTCGAAGACAACGCCGCCGTGGCGACGTTTACCCTGACCCAGGAAGAAGGCGCCGAATTCGTCCTCGGTGGCCTGGACGATGAACGCGTCGACAGCAGCTGCACCGACCTGGCGCTGGCCCACACGTTGAAGTTCTGGCGTGGCTGGATCGCCCAATCGAACTACCGCGGGCGCTGGCGCGAAATGGTCAACCGCTCGGCATTGGCGCTGAAGCTTCTGACCTCGCGCAAACACGGCGCAATCATCGCCGCCGCCACCTTCGGGTTGCCGGAGTCACCCGGCGGCGAGCGCAACTGGGACTACCGCTACACCTGGATCCGCGACGCGTCGTTTACCGTCTACGCCTTTATGCGCCTGGGTTTTGTCGACGAGGCCAATGCCTACATGCGCTGGCTCAAGGGCCGGGTCAGCGACTGCTGCGGCCAGCCGACCAAAATCAACATCCTCTACGGCACTGACGGTCGCCAGGAGTTGCCTGAAACCCACTTGGATCACCTGAGTGGCCACGGTGGCGCCAGGCCGGTGCGCATCGGCAATGAGGCGGTCGACCAGATCCAGCTGGATATTTATGGGGAGTTGATGGACGCGGTGTACCTCGTCAACAAGTACGGCGAAGCCATCTCCCACGAGGGCTGGAAACACACGGTAGAAGTCGTCGATCAGGTCTGCGAAATCTGGGACCGGAAAGACGTGGGCATCTGGGAAATGCGCGGCGAGCAACACCACTTCCTGCATTCGCGACTGATGTGCTGGGTGGCCCTGGACCGCGCAATCCGCCTGGCTTCCAAACGCTCGTTGCCGGCGCCGTTTGCGCGCTGGGACAAGACGCGCCAGGCGATCTACGCCGACATCTGGAGCAACTTCTGGAACGAAGAACGCGGACATTTTGTGCAGCACATCGGCAGCACAGCGCTGGATGGCTCGATGCTGCTGATGCCGCTGGTGCGTTTCGTCGCGGCCACCGACCCGCGCTGGTTGAGCACCCTGGAAGCGATCCAGAAAAGCCTGGTGCGCGATGGTATGGTCTACCGTTACCGCAACGACGACAGCCAGATCGACGGCCTGCAAGGCACCGAAGGCGCATTTACCGCGTGCTCGTTCTGGTACGTCGAATGCCTGGCCCGCGCCGGCCAGGTGGAGAAGGCCCATCTGGAATTCGAACAACTGCTGCGCTACGCCAACCCTCTGGGGTTGTACGCCGAAGAGTTCGACAGCCAGGCACGGCATCTGGGCAACACGCCACAAGCGTTGAGCCATTTGGCGCTGATCAGCGCGGCGACGTTCCTGGACCGCAAGTTGAGTGGGGAGAAAACGGTGTGGCAACCTTGAAAGCTGGACGATGAGGCGCGGACTCAACGGCTCTGTGGTGAGCGGGCTTCTGTGGTGAGCGGGCTTGCCCCGCGCTGGGCTGCGCAGCAGCCCCAATAAAGGCAATAAGGTTTTCCTATGAGAACTCAGCGCCTGGTTTGGGGGCTTGCTTCCCTTCAAATGCGCTAACGCTGGTCAACAACGGAGCCCAACCATGATCTTGACCGCCCCATTGCTCCACGTGCAAACCTCCATGCTCGACATCTACTACGAGGCCCACGGCCCTGCCGATGGCGAGCCGGTGATCCTGCTGCATGGTTTCCCTTACGACCCGCGTGCTTATGACGCGATTGCGCCGGTGCTCGCCGGGCGCGGCTGCCGGGTGTTGGTGCCGTATCTGCGCGGTTATGGCCCGACGCGATTTATCAACGCGCAGGTCATGCGTTCCGGGCAGCAGGCAGCGTTGGCCAGGGATCTGCTGGAGTTCATGGATGTGCTGGGCATCGCGCAAGCGACGCTGGCGGGTTATGACTGGGGCGGGCGCGCCGCGTGTATCGTTGCCGCGCTGTGGCCGCAGCGGGTACGCGGGCTGGTGACCGGGGACGGCTACAACATCCAGGACATTGCCAAGTCGCCCACGCCTCGGGCGCCAGTGACGGAGCATCGGTTGTGGTACCAGTATTACTTTCATACCCAGCGCGGTGTGGACGGGTTGACCGCCAACCGCCGCGAACTCTGCGAACTGCTGTGGTCGCTGTGGTCACCGTCCTGGGCCGAGGGGCCGGCTCTGTATGGGCAGACCGCGCCGTCCTTCGATAACCCGGACTTTGTCGCGGTGGTGATTCACTCCTACCGCCACCGTTTCATGTACGCCCCCGGTGATCCGGCGCTGGAAGCCATTGAGCAGGCGCTGGCGCTGCAACCGGCGATCTCGGTGCCGAGCATCTCGTTGTGCGGTGCCGATGACGGCGTAGGCCCGCCGTCGGAAGAGGATGACGACCTGGAGCACTTCAGCGGTTTTTACCGACGCCAGGTGTTGACCGGCGTGGGCCACAATATTCCCCAGGAAGCTCCACAGGCGACGGTGGCCGCGATCATCGAGTTACTCGACAGGGCTTAGGACACCGCCGCAATCCTGAAGCTGAACACGCTGCCCTGCCCCTCCACGCTTTCGGCCCAGAGCGTGCCGCCGTGGGCTTCGATGATGCCGTGGGAAATGTACAAACCCAGGCCGCTGCCGGTGGGGTTACCTTCCCGGGAGGTCCAGTAGCGCTCGAAGATGTAGGGCAATTGCGCTGCGCCGATGCCCACGCCGTTATCACAGATGCGAAACAGGACTTCGTGGTCTGCCGCCAGGGCGATCACCTCGATCGCGCCCCCCAGCTCGGTGAATTTCAGGGCATTGCCGAGCAAGTTGGAAAACACCTGGAACAAACGCTCCGGGTCAGCCTGGACCTGCAGGCCGGGCTGAGCCCGCCACGTCAGGTTGATGCCCTTGGCCGCCGCCAACGGCTGCCACATCAAGCCGAGTTGATCCAGGGTCGACTTCACATCCAGCGGCTGCAGGACCACCTGGTAACGCCCGGATTCGATGCGTGAAATATCAATCAGGTCTTCCAGCAGCGTATTCATGCGCGACGTGGCGTTCTGCATGGTTTCAATCGCCGTGGCCAGGCGCAGGTTGGATTTGGTCTCGTCGGCGGGCACCAGTTTGCGCATCATGCCGCACTGCATCAGCAGGATCGTCAACGGGCTGCGCAGGTCATGGGAGACCACCGCCACCAGTTCATCCCGTGCCCGTACGGCCGCGTGCTCGCGCTGCACCTGACGTGCCAGGTCATGTTCAAGGGCATTGCGGCGCAGGCTTTCCACGGCCAGCAATTCCGAGGCTGACCATTGCAACGCCTTGCCGTCGACCTGTTGCTTCCACAACTCGAACGACTGGCGCGGGCTCAGCGCAACCGCCGCCGCTTCGCGCACTTTGATCGGCTCCCCGCTCCAGTGCACCGTGGTCTTGACCTCGGATCGAAACCACATCACCGCGTTGTCCACTGGTTTAGGCAAGCGAAAGGCCAGCAGGCCGCTGGCGACCCCTTGATAAGCCGCCGCCGGCGCAAAGTCCGCACTCAGTTGGTGACTGCACACCACGCCTTTACCCTGCTGCTGAACCCACGGATAAAGGGCGCGAATCTGCGCTTCGGTAGGGCACACGCCCACGCAGTGCAGACGCTCCTCCACCAGAATCGCCACGCCATCGGCGGCCGTCAGGTTCAACAGCGTTTGCGTGTGCGGTCGCAGGCTCTCCATCACATCGCAGGTCGCAACAGCCATCGCGCCGACCAACGCGTCGATCATGTCGACTTTTTGCTTCTGCTGGGCACGCGCCTCCTGTTCCTGCAGCACGGTGATCTGCATCGACAGTAACTGGCCGATGCTGATACAGGCCACGCGCAGTTCATGGGGCACACGCAGGGGCTCGCGGTGGCCGCAGGTGATCAAGCCCCAGAGTGCACCGTCCTTGAGCAGGGAAATGCTCATCGAGGAGCGCACGCCCATGTTTTTCAAATAATGACAGTGCACCGGCGAGACACTGCGCAGCACTGCAAAACTCAGGTCCAAGGGTTGGCCGTTATCCGGACGCAGCGCCGGCAGGATCGGCACCGGCGTGTAGGCCGCATCGGGAATCACCCGGATCCAGTTCAGCCGGTACAGCTCGCGGGCCTGGGGCGGAATGTCCGATGCCGGGAAACACAGGCCCAGGTAAGGTTGCATGCCATCGCTGAGGGATTCGCCGATCACCTTGCCGTGGCCTTCCTGCTCAAAGCGATAAAGGGTCACACGGTCGTAACCGGTCAACGCACGGATCTCGGTGACGCAGGTGCCATACAGTCCATCGAGGGTCTTGGCCGATTGCAGGCGGCGCAAGGTCCGGGCCACCGGCAGTACAGCCGTGTGCAAGGGTGCCACGAACCGCTCCAGCTCCAGAAACAACAGCCCCTGGTGGCGATGCAGCAACACTTCAAAGCGGTCACCGTTGAGGGTCACTTGACGCGTTTCGTCCTCATCCGCCTCCAGGTCCGCGAGCGCCAGACGTACCAATGCCAGGGCTTCTTCGCCGATCAGGCGACCCAGCGCCTGGCCGGACAACGGCTCGGGGCCCAGACCCAGTTCGGTATTGACGTTGGTGCTGGCCTGCAACACGTCCAGCGTCGGTTCACTGAGCGTCAACAACAATCCGTGGGGCTGGATCGAGCCGGGAATGTGAATAGGCTCGCTCGCGCAATCGTCCCGCAGAGGGACCGCGCTGATCGCAGGTAATGGTTTCATGAGCAACATCACGCCGGGGGGCGGAGGGAGTAGCGGCGCAGGCGAAAGAACTCACCGCGGAAGGTAGTGAGGGCAACATAGCACCTTGATTCAACTGTGTACGTTTTCGTTCAGGCCAGCGCGCAAAAGCGCTCGCGATAGGCCTGGGGCGTGACTGACAAGGCCCGCAAAAAGCTGCGGCGCAGGGTTTCTTCACAACCAAATCCACACTGCACGGCGATGCGTTTGATTGACGCGTTGCTGTCCGCCAATTGCCGGCGGGCGGTTTCGACGCGGATCAGTTCGACGGCGCGCGCGGGGGTCTGCCCGGTTTCGGCGCGGTAGTGGCGCACGAAGCTGCGCTCGCTCATGCCGGCCTGGGCGGCCAGGGTCGCAATGTTCAACTCCAGGGTGAGGTTTTCGGCCATCCAGGCGTGCAGTTCGGCAAAGCGGCCGTCGCCCTTTTGCAGCGACAGGGTCACGCTGAATTGCGATTGGCCGCCGGGGCGCTTGAGAAACACCACCAGGTGCCGCGCCACTTCCAGCGCGACTGCACCGCCGAGGTCTTCTTCCACCAAGGCCAGGCACAGGTCGATGCCGGCGGTCACACCGGCCGACGTCCACACCGCACCCTGCTGGATGAAGATCGGGTTGGACTCCACCGTCAGGGAAGGAAACCTGCGCGCCAGTTCTTCGCAGCGCGTCCAGTGGGTCGCCACGCGGCAACCGTCGAGCATGCCGCTGGCGGCGAGCAAAAAGGCGCCCGTGCACACCGAGGTCATGCGCCGGGTGTGCCGGGCCTTTTCCCGCACCCAGTCCACCAGTGCCAGGTCTTCAGAAGCGCCGTACACGCCCCAGCCGCCGGCGATCACCAACGTGTCGCACGGCGCATCCACGGCGGGTAACGGCTCGGCCACCAAGGCCAGGCCCGCAGAGGTCATCACCGGTTCGCGCTGGGCGGCGATCACCGACACGGCGTAAGGCAACGGCTGGCCGCGCTGGCGGGCCAAGTCATTGGCGGAGGCGAACACCTGCAACGGCCCGGTCACGTCGAGCACCTGGGCGTTATCGAAAGCGAGGACGTGGACAATTCTGGGCATGATTGGCGTGATTCGTGGGGTCAATGGCGTATTCGCCAAAGCCTAGGCCTCTAGAGTGAAGCCGTCCACCCCTTATCGGAGCATTCTCGATGACCTTGCAGATCGGCTTTGTGTTGTTTCCCGGCATCCAGCAATTGGACCTGACCGGCCCTTATGACGTGCTGGGCTCGCTGCCGGATGTGAAGTTGCACCTGGTGTGGAAAGACTTGGCGCCGGTCACGTCCAGCACGGGCTTGGTGTTCACACCGACCACCACCTATGCCGACTGCCCCGACCTGGATGTGCTCTGCGTGCCCGGCGGTTCCGGCGTTGGCGCGCTGATGGAAGACCCGGCCACCCTGGACTTCCTCAAGGCCCAGGCCCAGACCGCACGCTACGTGACCTCGGTGTGCACCGGCTCGCTGGTACTCGGCGCGGCGGGCCTGCTGCGTGGCCGCAAGGCCACCACCCACTGGGCCTACCACGACATGCTCGCCCCGCTCGGCGCCATCCCGGTGCAGGAGCGCGTGGTGCGTGACGGCAACCTGTTTACCGGGGGCGGGATCACGGCGGGGATCGACTTCGCGCTGGTACTGGCGGCTGAGTTGTACAGCGAAGCGGCGGCGCAACTGGTGCAGTTGCAGATCGAATATGCACCGGCCCCGCCGTTCGATTCGGGCAGCCCCCGGACGGCGCCCGCCCATGTGCTGGAAGAGGCGAAGAAGCGCACGGTGGAATCGCGCCGGGTCCGCGGTGAGATCACCGCACGGGCGGCGGCGCGGTTGGGCTGACGCTGTAGCGGGCAAGGCTTGCCCTGATGCCAGTCAGTTGGGACGCGACATCACCGCCAGGCGCACGGCCAGCAGCATCAGTACCGTCGCCAGGCCCCACTTCTGCAGCCAGGCGCTGTGTGTGCGCCTGGCAAAGAACCGGCTGAGCCCGCCACCAAAACACCCCAGCAGTGCGTGAAACACACCGGCGATCACGGTCAGCACGCCGCCCAGCACCATCAATTGCATGGCGACAGGCCCGGCCTCGGGCCTTACGAACTGCGGCAGAAAGACCAGGAAAAACAGCAATGCCTTGGGGTTGAGCAAGCTATTGAGCATCGCCTGCCAACCTACTCGGCTCAAGGGCACACGGTTGACGTGGGCCATGTCCAGGCCAGGGCTTTTCTGCAAGGTCTTGAACACCAGCCACAACAGGTAGATCACCCCCGCATACCGGATCACATCAAAGGATGGCGGCCAACTGGCGACCAGCGCCGTCACCCCGCTGGCGGTCAATACCGTCAGCAGCAGGTCCGCCACGCTGATGCCCAGCGCCGACGCCACTCCACCGCGCCAGCCGTGGGTCACGCCGTGGCTGACCACAAAGGCCATGTTCGGTCCCGGAGACAGCAGCAACAGCACTACTGCACCGGAAAATATCGCCAGGGTCGCCACGTCGATCATGCTCAGCCCTCCGTCAGGAAAGCACGCAGCCTAATCGGCCAGCCTTGGGCAAACAAAAAATTGTGCTGGATACAATGCTCCCCAGTGATTGCTCATTGCCACGGCCAACGTCTAGAATGCGAAACATTATCAATTAAGACTGCTGCGCCAGGATGCCCATGTCGAGCGATCACCCACTGGACCATGCCGCCATCGGCCAGCTGTACCACGCCCATCATTCCTGGCTGCGCGGCTGGTTGAGCCGGCGCACCGGTTGCCGCGAGCATGCCGCCGACCTGGCCCAGGAAACCTTCGTGCGCCTGCTCAATGCGCGCAAGCAGCAGACGGTGCAGCAGCCACGCGCCTACCTGAGCAGCATCGCTCGCAGCCTGATGATCGACCAGTATCGGCGCCGTGAACTGGAGCGCGCCTACCTGGAAAGCCTCGCGCATTTCCCGCAGGTACAAGTGCCGTCGGAGGAAACCCGGCGGCTGATCCTCGACAGCCTGGAACGTATCGACCGCCTGCTCGACCAACTCAAGCCACGCGTGCGCGAAGCGTTCCTGTTGGCCCAACTCGACGGCCTGACCTGCGCACAGATCGCCCTGCGCCTGAACGTATCCAAGGCCACCGTGGAACGCGACCTGGCCAAGGCGCTGCACGCCTGTTATCGGTTGCGTTATGCCGAACTATGACCCGCGCCTGGTCGACCAGGCCATCCAGTGGATGATCACACTGCGCTTCAACACCGCCGACGATGCCAGCACCGCCGCATTTGACCGTTGGCTGCACACCAGCGCCGAACACCAGCAGGTGTGGCAGCGGGTGGCGACCATGAATGACGACTTCAGCCAGTTGCCGGCCCAGGTCGGGCGCCATGCCCTGCGCGGTGCGCGCCAACGCATCAGCCGCCGTGACGGCTTGAAACTGCTCGGGCTGGTGGCCGGCACCGCCGGTTTGACCTGGCTCGGCCGCGACTACACGCCGCTGCCCGCCCTGATGGCCGATTACCGCACCGTCACCGGCGAACGGCGCTGGGTGGCGCTGAACGATGGCAGCCGCATCCAGCTCAACAGCGCCAGTGCCTTTGATACGGCTTTTGATCAGGTGCGGCGCCTGGTGCACTTGCGCCAGGGTGAAATCCTGGTCAATACCGGCGGCGACAGCCGCCCCTTCTGGGTGCAGACCCGCGACGGTTACCTGCGCGCCCTCGGCACGCGTTTCCTGGTGCGTGAAGACGCCCAAGGCACGTTGCTCGCCGTGCAACAGGGCACGGTGGCGCTGTTTGCCGACCGCCATGACGCCAGCGCCCGGCAGTTGATCCAGCCGGGCGAACAGGTGCTGTTCGACCGCCATGGCATTCGCCCTCCCCGCGCCAATGGCCTGGACCCTTGGGCCTGGAGCGATGGCGTGATCAGCGCCCACAACATGCGCCTGGATGACTTCCTCGCCGAGCTGGGGCGTTATCGCAACGGCCTGCTACGTTGCAGCGAAGCGGTCGCCGGGATGCGCGTGTCGGGCACCTATCAGTTGGACGATACCGATCAAGTGCTCAGCCTGGTGGCACATTCCCTCAAGGTCGACGTCACCTACCGCAGCCGTTATTGGGTGACCGTCTCGCCCCGCGTATAACCCTTCAAAAATAAATGAGGTGAATTCGCATTGCCGCTCGACCTGTAAGGAAAGGCCGATCAACAGGCCGGTTCTGTTCACTTCCTTCAGGAGCATCCCGCGGTCATGCAAGCGTTCCCCTTCCAACGTTCCCCCCTCAAGCGCGCGGTGCAGGCCGCGTTGCTCGGCGCCTGCCTGAGCAGCGCCGCCGTGCCGCTGGCCGTGAAGGCTGAAACCCCAGCCAGTGATACCCAGACCCGCGACTGGCAGATCGCCGCCGGCTCCCTGGCCAACACGCTGGACCAGTTCGCCCGTCAGGCCGGTGTCAGCCTGTCGTACGACGCCACCAGCGTCGCCGGCAAGACCAGCCCAGGCCTCAGCGGCCGCTTCGATCCGCAACAGGCCCTCGGCCAGTTGCTGCGAGGCCAAGGCCTGGAGGCCCAGCGCCAGGGCAACAACACGTGGTTACTCCTGCCGCAGGCGGCCCAAACCGGTGCACTGAACCTGGGCGCCACGATGGTCACCGGCGAACGCTTGGGGGCCATCACCGATGGCACCGGTTCCTACACCACCGGCGCCGTGACCATCGGCAAAGGTGAACATAGCCTGCGGGAAACACCGCAGTCGGTGAGTGTGCTGACCCGCCAACTGATGGATGACCAGAACCTCACCACCATTGACGACGTGATGGAACGCACGCCGGGGATCACCACCTACGAGTCGCCCATGGGCGGCAAGTATTTCTATTCCCGTGGGTTCAAGATGCTCGGCCAGTACCAGTACGACGGCGTGCCACTGGACATGGGCAAGGACTACGTACAAGCCGACAGTTTCAGCGCCAACATGGCGATCTACGACCGGGTGGAAGTGCTCAAGGGCGCAGCCGGAATGCTCAAGGGCGCCGGCACCGCCAGCGGCGCGGTGAACTTCGTGCGCAAACGACCACAGGCCAAGCCCACCACCAGCCTGTCGTTGTCCGCCGGCACCTGGGACAACTACCGCGCCGACGTCGACACCGGTGGCCCGTTGAATGACAGCGGCACCGTGCGCGGCCGCGCAGCGATCAGCCAGCAGACTCGCGGTTCCTACATGGACATTCAGAAGCGCCAGGACCAGGCCTTCTACGGCGCATTGGACATCGACCTCAACCCCGACACCACCCTGGGCGTCGGCGCCAGCTACGAAGACGTCGACGCCAGCCCGTGCTGGGGCGGCCTGCCGCGCTACGCCGATGGCAAAAGCGCCAACCTCAGCCGCTCCACGTGCCTGGGCCAGTCCTGGAACGACTGGCAAAGCCGGCGCACCACGTTCTTCGCCGACCTGACTCATCAATTCAACGATGACTGGAAACTCAAGGTGTCAGCGGTGCACAGCCGCAACCTGCAAGACACCAAGTACGCCGCCAGCGAAGGCACCATCGCCTACGACAACCCGACGCCCACCGCCAACTCTTACGCGGCGCTGATGGACTACAACCACAAGGACTTCGGCCTCGACGCCTACGTCGACGGCAAGTTCGAAGCCTTTGGCCTGGAACATGAGTTGATCCTCGGCGCCAACGGCAGCCGTGGTACCCAGGACGACGTGTACGCAATCCAGAACCTGCCCAAGCGCCAGAGCATCTACCAACCCGATCACCACTTCCCGGAACCGGCCAACAGCAGCTTCTGGCCGAACATGTACCGGGGTGGCACGGTCAAGGAGACCGCCACCCAATATGGCACCTATGCCACCTTGCGCCTGCGCCTGGCCGAGCCGCTGATGCTGATCGTCGGCAGCCGCGTCAGTTGGTACGAGAACCGTCGTCAATCCTACAACCTGTCCTGGGGCGAATGGGCCACGCAGGACGCACGCACCCGTGAAACCGGCGAAGTCACGCCGTTTGCCGCGCTGATCTACGACCTCAACGAGCACCTGTCGGTGTACGCCAGCTATGCGGATATTTTCCAGCCGCAAAGTTCTTACGCCACCGTTGACGGCGCGGCCCTCAAGCCGAAGATCGGCGACAACTACGAGTTGGGCATCAAGTGCGAATGGTTCGACGGGCGCCTCAACAGCTCCCTGGCGTTGTTCCGCGCCATTGAGAAAAACGGCGCCGAATCCGACTACACCACCCAATGCGCGACCTCCGCCGACGGTTTTTGCTACACCGACAAAGGCAAGGTGCGCGCCCAGGGCGTGGAGGCCGAAATCAGCGGTGAAGTGCTCGAACGCCTGCAATTGTTCGGCGGCTATACCTACACCCAGACCCAATCCCTGAGCACCATCGACGTCGCGAAGCAGGGTGGCACGTCCAACACCTATGTGCCCCGTCACATGCTGCGCTTGTGGGGCGACTACCAGCTCGACGGCGCGCTGTCGAAATGGAGCGTCGGCACAGGGGTCAATGCCCAGAGCAGCAACTATCGCGTGCAGACCATCAAGCTCGAACAACCCGGTTACGCCACCTGGAACGCACGCCTGGCGTACCGCGTCGATGACACCTGGACGGTGGCGCTCAATGGCAACAACCTGTTTGATAAAACCTACTACAACACGGTGGGCACCGCCTCCTGGGGCAACTTTTATGGCGAACCGCGTAATTTTACGGTGAGTTTGAAAGGCAACTTCTAATCCCGCGAAAGCCCCGGAGGCAGGGCACTTAGTGCGCCCTGCCTCCTCTCTTTGTCCCCCTTTCCCACCGCGTTTATAAAAAGGTTTTACCGTTAAGCAGGAAAAATCCCATATTTGTTCCTACACTCAAAAACACACCCCCTCCACCGAGTGACCGGACAAGGAATGTCAATAAAATGCCGAAAAAGAGACTGATAAACCTGTCTAGCATGCCACCTCCGCACCATCGTCAATCCGTTGACTAGCGCTGAAAAGGGAACACTCCTTTAGTCACGACACCCGCGAAACCCATTCAAATGAATATATATTTTTGAATGAAAAGTTGCGTATTACCCAGCGTAGCCGTAGTTCGAAGTGCCTTTAAAGCAGCCTGCCGCTTTATTGAACACATCAACCGAACACCTGCGCCTGGAGTGCAATGAGGGATGTTTTATGCGAGAAAAGTCGTCCGTCGACAGTCTGTTTTTAACGCGTGCCGGTTTTGTTGAGTTCTTTGTTGTTTTCGTCAAATTCATACATGGCCTGAGCGCCATTCTGCCCCCGTTGGTCCTGGTGATTTTCATCGACCCGATGGACCCGGAGCTACGTAGTCATTTCCTCGGCCTGCTGGTATTTTTCGCGGTCCTGACGATCATTCTGTTCCAGGCTCTGGGCATCTATTCCGAAGAATTGTTCAGTAACCGGCTGCGCCTGAAAACCAAGGTCAAGGCGTGGTCCGCGGCATTTTGCATCCTGCTGTTCATGTACCAGATCCTGCAGTTTTTCCCGCAGTTGACGCCGCGCAACCTGGCCGCGTGGTACGTCGCCAGCCTGTTCCTGTTCTGCCTCGAACGCCTGCTGATGCTGCGCCTCTACCGCAACCTGATGCGCAAGGGCAAATTCCTGCAACGCACGGTGATCCTTGGGTTTACCGACACCGCCGTGCATGTCGCCGACCACTTGCAACGCAATGGCGATATCCGTTCCGGGCTGGTCGGTTTTATCGACGACCGCACCGAACGCATTCCCAAGGAATTGAGCAACCTGCCCTTGTTGGGCAACACCCGCGACCTGGAAAAACTGATCCGCGCCGAACAGGTCAACCAAGTGATGATCTGCCTGCCGTGGGCCGCCGAGCAGCGCATCCACGGGCTGGTCAACCGCCTGCGCCAGTTGTCGGTGAACGTGATGCTCGTGCCCGACATGGCGGCCCTGCGCTACGGCCACAGCAAAATCACCGACGTCGGCGGCATCCTGATGTTCAACACCTCGCAACTGCCGCTGCGTGGCTGGTCGCCGGTGATCAAGCGCCTGGAGGATTGCTTCCTCGCCAGCCTGGCACTGGTGTGTCTGTCGCCGGTAATGGTGGCCACGGCGATTGCGATCAAGCTCGACTCCAAGGGTCCGGTGCTGTTCCGCCAGAACCGCTACGGCTACAACGACAACGAAATCCGCGTGTTCAAGTTCCGCTCGATGTACACCGACCAGAGCGATTTCACCGCCGAACGCCAGACCACCCGCCAGGACCCACGTATCACCCGCGTGGGCCGCATCATCCGCAAGACCAGCATCGACGAGCTGCCGCAGCTGTTCAACGTGCTGCTGGGCAACATGTCGATGGTCGGCCCGCGCCCCCATGCCACCGCGACCAAGGCCGCCGGTGTGCCGTTTGAAGTGGCAGTGAGTGAGTACAGCTCGCGCCACCGCGTGAAGCCCGGCATCACCGGCTGGGCGCAGATCAATGGCTACCGAGGTGAGACCGACACCCTGTTCAAAATCCAGAAACGTGTCGAGTACGACCTGGAATACATCTCCAAATGGTCGGTGTGGTTTGACCTGTACATCGTCTTCATGACGGTCCCCGCCGTCCTTTCCACCAAGGAAGTCTATTGATGAATACCCTCAACGGATTGATTCCCTGCATCATTTCCGGTGGTTCGGGCACCCGGCTGTGGCCGGTGTCGCGGCAGAACATGCCCAAACCCTTCATGCGCATGCGTGACGGCCAGAGCCTGCTGCAAAAAACCTTCCAACGCGCCGCCAAACTGCCTGGGGTGGAAAGCGTACTGACGGTGACCAACCGCGACCTGCTGTTTCGCACCCTCGATGACTACCGGTCGGTCAACCACGCCCGCCTGCCCCTGGACTTGCTGCTGGAACCGTTCGGCCGCAACACGGCGGCGGCCATCGCGGTGGCAGCGTTGCATGTGCAGGAACACTTCGGCGGCGATGCGCAATTGCTGGTGATGCCTGCCGACCATCTGATTCTCAATGAAGTCGCGTTTGCCGACGCCGTGACCCAGGCCCGGGATCTGGCCGAAGCCGGCTACCTGGTGACCTTCGGCATCCAGCCCGACCATCCGGAAACCGGCTTCGGCTACATCGAACAAGGCGAAAAACTGCGCCATGGCAACCGGGTCAAACGCTTCGTCGAGAAACCCGACCTGGCTACCGCCCAAGGCTACCTCGACGGCGGCAAGCACCTGTGGAATGCCGGCATGTTCTGCTTCAAGGCCAGCACCCTGGTGGACGAACTGGCCGCCCATGCCCCGGACGTGCTGGACGCCGCCCGCGCTGCGCTGGAGCACAGCCAGAGCCTGCAAAACAAAACCTCGCGCCAGCGTGAGCTGGACGCCGATGCCTTTGGCAGCGCGCCGGACATTTCCATTGATGTAGCACTGATGGAAAAGTCCAACCAAGTGGCGGTGGTGCCCTGTGACATTGGCTGGAGCGATATCGGCTCGTGGGAAGCCCTGCGCCAGCTCACCCCCAGCGACGCCCATGGCAACCAGGTCAATGGCGAAGCGATTTTGCATGACGTGCACAACTGCTACATCGACTCACCCAAGCGTGTATTGGGCGCCGTGGGCGTGCGCGACCTGATCATCGTCGACACCCCCGACGCGCTGCTCATAGCCGATGCCCACCGCAGCCAGGATGTGCGCTACATCGTCGCCGAGCTCAAGCGCCAGAACCATCCGGCGTACAGCCTGCACCGCACCGTCACCCGGCCGTGGGGCACCTACACCGTGCTGGAGGAAAGCAGCCGCTTCAAGATCAAGCGCATCGTGGTCAAGCCCCAGGCATCGCTGTCGTTGCAGATGCACCACCACCGCAGCGAGCACTGGGTGGTGGTCAGCGGCGCGGCGCAGATCACCAACGGCGAGCGGGAATTCCTGATCAACGCCAACGAGTCCACCTACATCCCGGCCGGGCACAAACACCGGCTGACCAACCCCGGCATCATCGACCTGGTGATGATCGAGGTGCAGAGCGGCGAGTACCTGGGCGAAGACGACATCGTGCGCTTCGACGACATCTACGGCCGTGCGCCCGCCGACGTGAAAAAATGATATGCGCACGTCCCTGATCATCCCGACCCGTAACGCCTCCAGCCACCTGGCACGCCTGCTGCCGGCGCTGAAGATGCAAACCCTGCAACCGGACGAGATGCTGGTGGTGGACAGCGCCTCCAGCGATGACACCGTGGCGCGTTTTCGCGAGTTCGGTGCTCGGGTCGAAGTGATCGATGCCCGTGACTTCAACCACGGCGGCACCCGCCGCTGGGCCAGCGAGCAGGTGGGTGGCGATGCGTTGATCGTGATGACCCAGGACGCCATTCCCGCCACGCCCGAGACCTTCGCCAACCTGCTCGACGAGTTGCAGCAGGACCCGCTCAACGGCGTCGCCTATGGACGGCAACTGCCCCACCCCGACGCGGGGGTGCTGGGCGCGCAATCGCGGCACTTCAACTACCCCGAGCACAGCCGCAGCAAAAGCCTGGCCGACGCGCCCACGCTGGGGATCAAGACCTGCTTCAGCTCCGACTCGTTTTCCGTGTACCGGCGCAGTGCATTGCACGCGGTGGGAGGTTTCCCCGTCGACGTGATCGGCAGCGAAGACGCCTACGTCGCTGCGCGCATGCTGCTCGACGGCTACAAGGTGCGCTACGCCGCCACGGCGCTGGTGCACCACTCACACGATTACAAACTCATGGACGAATTTCATCGCTACTTCGATATCGGCGTGTTCTATGGCCGCGAGCCGTGGATCAAACAGGCCTTTGGCGACGCGGGTGGCGAAGGCAAACGCTATGTACTGGCCGAACTCGCGGCCTTGCGCAAAGCCGGCGCCTTGCACCGCGTGCCGGAGGTGCTGGTACGCAGTGCGTTCAAATTGCTCGGTTATCGCCTGGGCCATCTTGAGCGTCGCCTGCCTCTCGCCCTCAAGCGGCGCATCAGCATGTTTCCCGGTTATTGGAGGTGAGCATCATGACCCACAGGAAGTCCCCCTTGATGAAACGAACCCTGCTCGTCGTGGCCATGATGGCTCTGGCCGCCTGCAATACTCCAGCGCGCATCGTGCCGCCCGACAGCCAGACCGTCGAGGAAGGCAAGCGCGCCCTCGAACAACTGGCCCAGCTGCCGCCGGCGGTGGAACGCATCCGTATCGGCGACCAGTTGCGCATCGTGCGGGATGCCGGCGAGATGCCGACGCTGTCGGCGTTCAACGTCAGCACGATCTACGAGCTGACGCTGTACACCGTGCAGACCGACGGCAAGATCAACTACCCGTTCCTGGGGCCGATCCAGGTTGCCGGGCGCCAACCCTCGGAGCTGGCAACGGAGCTGACCGGCAAGCTCGCGCAGACGTACCGCGAGCCGCGTGTGACGGTGAACATCAACCAGGCGCCCGGCAACACGGTGATTGTCGGCGGCGCGGTGAATAACCCGACGGCGGTGCAGATCGCCACGGCCAACACCTTGGAACAGGCGATTGTCGGTGCCGGCGGGGTGAGCCCGGCGGGCAACGCCAGCATGGTTGCGCTGCTGCGCGAAGACGCCCAAGGCGCCTATCGCGCCTATTTCCTGGACTTCAGCCAACTGCTCAGGACCGGCCCCAACGGGCGCAAACCGGTGCACCTGCAACGCGGTGATGTGGTGTTCGTGCCCAAATCCAACGTGGGCGAGCGCATCCAGGGAGTCGATACCTACATGAACCAACTGATCCCGTTCACCAAGTCCATTGGGGTTGGCTACAACTACACGCGCACCAGCGGCGGCACTAACTAAAGGAGCGACATCCCATGATCGAGATCCGTTCTTTTCGTGATCTGCTACGCCTGTTCTTCATCTTCCGGCACGAGTTCAAACTGGCCGCTATTGCCGCGTTGGTGATCATACTGCTGGGGGCTTTCCTGCTGCCGGCCAAGTACGAATCCACCGCTCGACTGCTGGTGAAACCGGGGCGCGATTCGACCCTGCCCATTGAGATCAGTAACCGCCAGGCTCTGGTAATGCCCAGCACCCAGCGCGACCCGATTGTCGACGAGGAGCGCCTTTTGACCGGGCGCCCCATCGTGCGTGCAGTGGCCGAGCACTACCTGGAAGTGATCAACAATGCGCCGCCGCCGGAGGGTTTCTGGAAGCGCACCAAGCACTACGTCAAGGAGGGCCTTGGGGCGGTGTCCGATGGTTTCCGCGTGGTGCTGGAAAGCGTCGGCGTGATTGAAAAAACCACCCCGGTGGAACGTCTGGCCGCCGGCCTGGAAAAGAACTTTGAAGTGAGCCACGCCGCGGGCTCCACGGTGATGGACATCAGCTTCACCTGGGGTGACCCGCAAATCGCCCAGGCGGTGGTCAAGGATTGGGTCGAGACCTACATCAACGAACGCACCCAGGCACTGGGGCGCAAGAGCCTGTATGTCTTCTATGAAGGCCAGGTGTCCACCAGCGCCACCGAGATCAAGAGCCTCAAGGAGCAGATTCTCAAGCACCTCAATGAGATCGGCGCAGCCAGCATCACTGATCGCCTGGAAGATTTGTCCGAGCGCATCAATGTGTTGCGCGGCGAGACGTTCAATACCTCGCGCCTGATCGCGTCTTCCGACAGCGCCATCGGGAGCACCCGCATCCAGCTCAAGACGCAGCCCAAGGAAGTGACCACGGTGCGCCAGATCGCACTCAACCCGCAGCAGCAGGACCTGCGTCGCCTGCTCAACCAGAAGCTGCTGGAAAAGGCCGACATGCTGCGCACCTACACGGATAACGCGCCGCCGGTCAAAGCTCTGGATGCGTCGATCCGTGCGATGCAGGCCCACGTCGCCAGCGAAAGCAACACCGTGCAGAGCTCGGAGAACCGTGCGCCCAACACCCTGGAAATCCACTTGCAGCGGGTGCTGCTGGATGAAACGAGCAACAACCTGGCGCTGCGTACCCAACTGGTCCAGCAGCAACAGCAACTGACCAAACTGGAAGACCAACGCAAGCAAGCCCTGGAGATTGAACCGGAGTTGACCCGCCTGGGCCGCGAGCTGAGCACCGCCGAACGCAACTACGCGCTGTACGTGGACAACCTGGAAAAATCGCGCATCGACCGTGAGCTGGATAACAGCCAGATCAGCAACATCGCGGTGATCGAAGAGGCCACCCTGAACCCCGGCCGCATCTTCCCGAAAACCCTGATGATGCTGCTGTTGGCGATTCCGTTTGCCATCGTCGTCGGCCTGTTGGTGATCTACCTGTGCTACCTGCTCGACCAGCGCATCCACGACGGCGGTTTGGTGGAACGCAAGTTCGGCCTGCCGCTGTGGACCACCCTGCCGGAGCTGGACACCAGCACCGCCCAAGGCACCAACGCGTTCAATGCGAGCATCTACCGCCTGTACGGCTTGCTGCAGTTGGAGCGGATTGCCGAGCACGGCATGACACTGGGGCTGACCTCGGCGCGCCATGGCGAAGGGGTGACGTTTGTGGTGGAACACCTGCGTCGCTTGCTTGAGGAAAACGGCATCACCGTGCGTGTCGGCGGGATTGAACCCGCCCAGCCGGGCGAAGTGGTGCTGCTGGACGCATCCGCGCTGCTGGATAACCGCGATGCGTTTATCAACCTGCGCCGCGCCGACCTGATCGCCTTGGTGGTGGAAGCGAATACCAGCACGGTGCCCGTGGTCGAGCACGCGCTGTCGATCCTCAATACGGCGTTCGGCAAGGTGGACGGCATCATCATCAACCGGCGTAAGTTCGAAGTGCCGGCCAAGGTGCTCAAGACCATCGCCAAGTACCAGAGGGTGTTCTGATGCGCATCGCCCTGCTCGCCCCATTGCCGCCGGAAAAAAACGGGATCGCCGACTACGCGAACCATTTCCGCACGGCCTTGGAACACCTGGGTGTGACGGTGCTGACGCCGTTGACCGGCGTGGCGGGCAATAGCGAGGCGATCAAGCAGGCTATCGGTGGGTTTGATTGGCAGCGCGTTGACCTGGTCCACGCTGAGTTGGGCGGCGGGCGCCTGGGGGAGTTTCTGGCCCTGCGTGAACTGCGCAAGGCCCACCCGGCCTTGCCCTTGACCGCCACCGTGCATGACCCGGAACGGATCGTATGGCGGCGCGAGCAGTTGCCGTTTCCGTTGAACCTGCTGGAACGCTTGCCCAGCCCACTGCCCCAGGCGGCGGTGGTGCTGGCCGACCCGCTGACCCTGCGTGAAGAGCGCCAGGTCGCAACAGGCCTGACACGGCTGATCACCCTCACCCGCCTGGGCGCCGAATGCCTGAGCCAGCGCATGCAATTGCCGGCGGGCAAAGTGGCGGTGATCAACCACGCCAACCTGGCCATCCCACCCGTGCCGCTGCCGCCGCTCGCCACGTTGCACCTGCTGTACTTCGGTTTTATCTACCGGGGCAAAGGCATCGAGGACCTGTTGCAGGCCCTGGCTGCTGTGTTCAAACAAGCCCCCGAATGGCGTAATCGTGTGCGCCTGACCCTGGCCGGTGGTACCGCTGCCGAAATGGCGTTCGGCGCAGGCGGCAATTACCTGGAACAGTTGCACAGCCAGATCGCCGACCTCGGCCTGACGGACGCCATCGACTGGCGACTGAACCTGCCGGCCGACGAGATCGCCCAGACTATCCAGGCGCACCATGTGATGGTGCTGCCGTACCGTGAATCGAAAAAACTCGGCCTGCTCGGGCGCCAACGCGGCACCAGCGGCGCGTTGTCCTGGGCAGCGGCGTGCGGTCGTGGTGCGATTACCTCGGATGCCCGTGCATTTGCCGAAGAAGTCGCCAGCGGCAACGGCGCCATCTACCCTGAAGGCGACGTGGCCGCACTCGGCGAGCAACTGCTGCGCCTGGCGCGCACACCCATGCTGGCGCGGGACTGGGCCGAGCGCGCCGGCGAAATTGGCCGCGAGCGCTTGTGGCCGTTGACCGCGCAGAAATTCAAGACACTGTTTGAACAGGCCATCGAGGGCACCCGCCATGGCACGTAAACGCACCTACTTGGCCACCTTGGCCGTGGTCGCCGCCCTGAGCCTGACTGCGTTTTTGTGGGGGCGTCAGGCGGACGCCGAAAACCATGTGCTCAAGGGCAACAAAGAGGTGGTGTGGAAGGATTTCCTGGGGGTGAACGCGCAGTTCCTGTGGTTCAGCCCCGAGCGTTACCAAAAACAGATCGACCGTCTCAAGGCGCTGGGTTTGGAGTGGGTGCGCCTGGACCTGCATTGGGATCAGTTGGAACCCGTCCAAGGCCAGTACCAAGTGGCAACCCTGGATCAACTGGTGGGCAAGCTGCAGGACAACCAACTCAAGTCGGTGTTCTACCTGGTCGGTTCGGCGCCGTTCGCCACGACCGCTCCGGTGGGTGCGCCGTATCAGGACCAGTACCCGCCGAAAGACCCGAATGTATTCGCCAACCGCATGGCATTGCTGGCCCAGCGCTACCCCAGCGTCGACGCCTGGCAAGTGTGGAATGAACCGAACCTGCTGGGCTTCTGGCGCCCGGTGGCCGACCCGGCTGGTTACGCCACATTGCTGACGGCTACCGCCGCTGCGTTACGGGCAGTGAGCCCGAGCAAACCAGTGGTTGCTGCCGGCATGGCGTTCTTCAGCGAAATGCCCAACGGCCAGACCATGTTCGACGCCCTCGGCGCACTCGGCGTGGCCAGCCTGAACACCGTCATCTCCTACCACCCCTACACCCAATTGCCCGAAGGCAACGACCCGGCCAACCTGGACTTTATCGCCAAGACCAGCGCGCTCAACCAGGCGCTGCGCAACGGCGGCGTGCAGCCCCTGTGGAGCACCGAGTGGGGCTGGTCGACCTACACCGGCCCCAAGGATGCCCAGGACATCATCACCCCACAGGCCCAGGCCGATTACGTGGTGCGTCGCCTGGCGCTGATGAGCGCGCTGGATTACGACAAGATCTTCCTGTTCACCTTGAGCGATCTGGACCAGCGCGCCAGCGTGCGTGATCAGTCCTACGGTTTGCTGGACATCGACGCCAACCCCAAGCCGGTCTATACCGCGCTGAAAAACTTCCTCGACGTCAGCGGACCAACGCTCACCCCCGGCGATCCGCCCAGCGCCGACCAGTTGCCCGACGGCCTGTTCAGCATCGGCTGGACCCGCACCGACGGGCGCAAGCTGTGGTTTTTCTGGTCGGCCGAGGGCGGCAACGCACACTTGCCCGGCTTGGCCAGCGCCACCCTGTATGACCCGCTGCGTGGCACGCAAACCCCGGTGAGCGGCACCAACGGGCTGACCGTCACGGTCAAGCCGAACCTGCAAATTCTGTTATGGGAGTGAGGCCTGCCATGCGCATTCTATGGATCCTGCCCTACTCGCCCTGGCCCGCCACCAGCGGCGGCAAGACGCGCCAGTTCCATCTGCTGCGCAGCCTGGCGGCGCGTGGGCACCGGATCACCTTGTTGCTGCATGACAAGCACCCGGTGTCACTCACCGACCGCCAGGTGCTGGAAGCGTTTGTCGAACAGTTGATCATCCTGCCGCGCCGCCCGCTGCGCAGCTTCAAGACCCTGGTAGCCGGGCTGTTGGCGCCCTACCCGCTGCTGGCCAGCGTGAATGGCTTGTCGGGCGAGTTGCAGGACACCTTCAATTGGTTGCTGGGTGAGCCGTGGGACGTGGTGCAGATCGAGCACAGCTACAGCTTCCAGCCTTACGAAGATGCCCTGGCGCGCAAGTCCCAGCCGTTTGTGCTGACCGAACATAATGTGGAGTCGGCCCTCGGCGCGGCCACTTACGACCGTTTGCCGCGTTGGGCGCTGCCCTTCATTCACTACGATCAATGGCGCTATGCGCGCTGGGAACGCCGGGTGATGCGCCAGGCCGCACAGGTGGTGGCCGTCACCGACAGCGACGCGAAGACCCTGGAAAAAATAGCCGGCAAACCGGTGCCCGTGGTGGTCAATGGCGTGGACTGCGATCACTTTGCCGCCGCCCACCCCGACCCGTCGACCCGCCGTGTGCTGTTCCTCGGCAACTATGAATACGCGCCGAACGTGGACGCCATCGAGTGGGCGCTGGAAGAAATCCTGCCCAAGGTCTGGGCGCGCTGCCCGGACGCACGCATGAGCGTGTGCGGTTTCGGCATGCCGGACAGTTGGCGCGAGCGCTGGAAAGACCCGCGCATCGAATGGCAAGGCTTTGTGCCCAACCTGCTGAATCTGCAATCGAGCTGCTCGGTGTTTCTGGCGCCGTTGCGCCACGGCGGCGGTTCGAAACTCAAGGTACTCGAAGCCCTGGCCGCCGGCCTGCCGCTGGCGAGCACCGAGCAAGGCGTGTCCGGGCTGGACCTGGTGGAAGGCCTGGACTATCTCGGCGGACAAAGCGCCACCGAGCTGGCCGATGCGGTGGTGCGCCTGCTGCAGTTTCCTGGCGCCGCCGCCCCCATGGGGGAGTCGGGCCGCGCCTATGTGCGTCGCGCCCACGACTGGAGCGTCGCCGCCAGCCAGCTGGAGCACGTCTACGCCAGCCTCGTGCCGCAAAACCAAAAGGAGCCGGCATGCGTGTAGGCCTGGATTACCGCACCGTCGGCACCTCGCCGCAATCGGGCATCAGCCGCCAGGTGTATGCGCTGGAAAGTGCGCTGCATACCTTGCCGGGCACCGAGGTCGAGCGCTTTACCGTGGCGCCTTTGGGCGACGAAACCCGGTTGTGGGCCCATTGTCCGCCCTGGGGCTGCGCCAGGACGGCCATGCACCAGCCGCAGAATCGCCTGCGTTTCGAGGCGGGTTTCCTGCCGCGGGCCTTGCGCGAGCAGCATATCGATCTGTACATCAGCACCTTCAATATGGGCCTGCCGCTGCCACCCAAACCGCCGGGTTTGCGCACCGTCGTGCTGTTGCATGATCTGTTTCAGATCACCCTGAACAACTACCACGCCAACCGCCTGAAGGCGTTGATCTACAAGACCAGCGATCGCCTGTCGATTGCCTATGCGGTGCACAGCGCCGACCGTGTATGGACGCCGTCGCAGTACAGCGCCGATGAAACCGTGCGGCTGTTTCCCAAGGCGGCGGGCAAGATTCGCGTACTGCCCAACCAGGTCGACGGGTTCTCCGAGCTGGCCGCCGACCTCAGCGCACGCCAGTTGCCTGCGCGCTATTGGTTGCTGGTGGGCACCCGCGAGCTGCGCAAGAACGTGCCGTTTCTGGTGGACGCCTGGCAGCAAGCACGCAGCCAATCACCCTTCGTGCCGGAGCTGGTCCTGGTAGGCAGCCTCGATCATTTGCCCGAAGCCCAGCGCACGCTGCCGGGCATTCGCGCCTTGAGCGGTGTGTCGGACGCAGAGTTGCATGCGCTGTACCGCCAGGCCTCGCGCCTGTGGCAACCCTCCTATGCCGAAGGGTTTGGCCTGCCGGTGATTGAAGCGCTGAGCGTCGGCACCCCCGTAGCGGTGGCCGGCGGTACGTCGCTGGATGAAATCACCCCGCCCTCGGCCCCGCGCTTTTCGCCCACCGATGGCCCGGCGCTGGTGCACTTGATGGTCGGCCTGGGTGAGCAGGCCGACGAAGAATCCCCCGAGCAACGGCGCCAATGGGCGCAGCGCTTCAACCACCACGCCTACCGTCGGCGCCTGGCCGAACTGATCGAGGAACTGACGTGAGAGACAATCTGGCAAGCCTCGTCGCGATCCTCTTCGGCCTGCTGTTTGGCGCCCTGGCCCTGCTGCTGTCACCGGCCAAGGCGTTTGTCGCCGTGGCCGGCCTGGCGGCGGCGGTGACCATCCTGCGCTTTCCGTTCTGGGGCCTGTTGCTGTTTGCCGCCGTGGCGACGTTCATGCCGTACTCGACGGTCAACCTGGGCATTCGTACCACGGTGAGCGAGGCGATTCTGGCCCTGACCTGGGGCGCGATCCTGTGGCACAGCTTCCTCTCGCGCCTGCCGCAGGCGCCCAGCCTTATCCGACGCCCCACCGATCAGATGCTGCTGTGGTTGATGCTGTTCAGCGTGTTCCCCTTCATCGTCGGGCAGGTCATCACCCAGGCTGACAGCAGCAGTGGCCTGGCCAACTGGCTGCGCTGGTTGCTGAACCTGTCGGGGGTGTTTCTCGCCGCCAGATTGCTGGTGGACCACAAGCGCCGCGAATCCCTGGTGATCGCCCTGTTGCTCGGTACCCTGGCGATGCTGGTGCTGTCCATCGCGGTGTTTGTAAGTACGCGCTCAGGGGCCGGGATCGCGCCCATCCTGGGGCTGTTCAACTACGCCAATTTCGACACGCTCAAATTTGGTCTGGAGGCCATGTCTTCGCGTATGGGCTCGCCGTGGACCCACCCGAATGCCATCGGCGGGATCATGGCGTTGCTGCTGCCATTAGCCTTCTGTTTCGGCATGACCGAGCAAGGCTGGAAACGCGCACTGGGCCTGGGCGTGGCCTGCTTGGGAGCGGCCGCACTGCTGTTGGCCAGTAGCCGTGGCGCGATGGTCAGCCTGGCGCTGGTGCTGATGTGGTTGGCCACGCGGCGCGTGCCGTACACCGGCCGCCTGTTGATGATCGGCGCGGCGCTGACGGTGGCGCTGGTGATGGCGTATCCGCCGTTGCAGGATCGTCTGGCGACGATCTTTTCCTCGGACAACGCCAGTACCGAAGTGCGTTTTGACGAGTACCGCATGTTCCCTCAAGCCGTGGCGGCGTACCCGCTGGGCATCGGCTTCAAGGTCGACCCGCCGGTGCCGGGCACCCATCTGCTGGGCATCTCCAACCTGTGGCTGAACTACATCTACAAGATCGGCCTCGTCGGCATGCTGCTGTTTGTGGCGGTGACCGTGCGCTGGTGGCGTGAAGCCCGCCCGGAGAAAGGCCCGATCCGCCTGACCAAGGACAACGCCCTGTGGCTGGGCACCACGGCGGGGATTCTGGCGGCGCTGGTCAGCGGCTTGTTTGACCACTACTTCAGTTTTGCGGTGGTGATGGTGGCGTTGTTCTGGCTGATGGTGGGCATCAACGTACTGGAAGCGCGGCGCTTGTTTCCGGCGCGCCTGCCGCAGGTCAAAACGGTGGTCTATCGCAAGCCGCTGCTCAACGGCGCACAGCCCTGATGCTCGGCTCCGCCGCATGGCTGACCCTGGCGACGTTGTTGGGCCTGTGCCTGGGGTTTGCGCGTGAATGGTTGCTGGTGGCGGCCTGGGGCGCGGGAGAGCGCAGCGATGCGTTCCTGATTGCGCTGTTCTTGCCTGAAGCGCTGCGCATGTCATTGGCCGGCGGGGTGCTCAGTGCGGCGGCGTTGCCGTTGTACCTGGCACGCAAGGACGGCGAACGGCTGGACTGGCTGGCGGTGTTGTTTCCGGCCTTGATGCTGATCGCCTTGGTCACCAGCCTGCTGCTGACGTTGTTGGCGCCGTGGCTGGTGCAAGTGCTCGGGCCAGGCCTGGCCGACACTGCAACGGCGATGGCCGGCAGCAACCTGCAGGTCGTCGCCTGGTGCGTACCAGGCTTGATGCTGCATGCGTTGTTCAGCATTCCGTTGCAGGCGAGCGAACGTTTTGTGCTGGCCGGGTTGGGCTCGTTGTTGTTCAACCTGCCACCTGTGACGTACCTCGCCCTCGCGGGCACCGCGACCCAACCTCACTCACTGGCCCTGGCGTGCCTCGCCGGCAGCCTGCTGATGCCACTGGCGCTGCTGCCGTCGATGTGGCGCCAGGGCTGGCGGCCGTGGCGCTGGCAACTGAGCTACGCGCCGCTGCGGGAACTGGGCCAACGTATCGGCCCCTTGTTGATCAGCAACGGCGCCAGCCAGGGCCTGGCGTTGATCGAAAGACTCGTGGCCTCGCTGCTCGGCGAAGGCGCGGTGACGTGGGTCAACCTGGCCCGCAAGCTGATGAACCTGCCGCTGATTGCTCTGATGAGCCTCAACCAGGTGCTGCTGGGCATGATGAGCCGGCGCCAGGGCGATGCGCGCCTGGCCCTGCTCAAGCGCGGCCTGGAAACCGCCAGCGTGCTGACCCTGCCCGCGGGCGTCGGGCTGGTGGCGGCGGCACCGAGCCTGGTGGCGCTGTTGTTGCCCCAACAATCGGCAGACTCGCCGTTGCCGCTGCTGCTGGCGTGGTTTGCCGTGCCGCTGGTGTTCGGCGCCTGGAACGCCTTGCTTGCGCGTTACGCCTACGCCGCCGGCGATACCCGCCAGCCGCTGCGTTGCGAATTGCTCGGCAGCCTGGTCAACGTGCTGCTGCTCGGCGTGTTGCCGTTTGTGTTCGGCCTGGCCGGGATTCCACTGGCTGCGCTGGCGGGCGTGATTTGCACCGGGTGGCTGCTGATGCAGCGCCAGGCCCTGCTCGGCGCCCTGCCGTGGGCGCGGCACTGGCTGCTCAATGCGCTGGCGCTGGGCGTGGCGGCGCTGGTGTTGTTTCGCCTTGAAGGCGTGTGGCTGCAACTGGGGTTGAGCACCCTGGCCGGTGCGGCGGTGTTGCTCGGGATGGGGCTGTGGCTCAAGCCATGGCGCAAGGCATGAAGGTTCGACTGGGGAGACACCCATGAAACATCGCTGGATCCAGATGGATATCGCCAAAGGCATCGGCATCCTGGTGATCGTGTATGCCCACAGCTGGTTCGTCGCTACGTCCCGGGAGCTGATGTACCCGATCCTGGCGTCGTTTGTGCTGCCGCTGTTCTTCTTTCTGTCCGGGGTGTTTTTCAAGCCGGAGCAGCCGTTTGCGGAAATGGCCGTGCGTAAGGCCGACGGCCTGCTCAAGCCTTTTTTCTTCACCATGCTGTTGTATGTGATCGTGCGCGATGTGTTGCGCGGCCAGCCGTTGCTGCCGGACATCGGCGGCGTGCTGTACGCCTCGGTGGACACCATCCCGTGGCAGGCGCTGTGGTTTTTGCCGCACTTCTGGGTGGCGATTCTGTTCAGTTGGCTGCTGTTGCGCCTGATCCAACGCCTGCCGCTCGCGCTGAGTTGCCTGGTGATGCTGGTGCCGCTCCTGATTGGCATCTGGACGCTGCCGTGGTTCTGGCAATTGCCGGTAACCATCGGCGGCCACGCGTGGGTGTTGCCAGGGTTGCCGTTCAGCCTGGATATCACCCTGATCAGCAGCGCGTGTTTCGTCTACGGCTACTTGCTGCGCGACTGGCTGCGCACGCATGAGGGCTCCTTGCTGACCCTGCTGGTTTCCATCGGGTTGTTCGCTGCGGTGTTCCTCTATCGAGGCGATACCATGGACCTGGCGCAACGGCGCTACGACCATTGGCTGTGGACCAGCCTGCTGGCGGTGATTGGCGTGTACCTGTGCTGGGCGTTGGCGCGGGTGATCATGGTGTCGGAGTGGCTGACGCGGGCGATGACCTATATCGGCCAGTCCACGTTGATCCTGCTGATCTTCCACGGCGAAATCCAGCACAAAACCTTCGACCTGATGGAGCGCCTGGGCCTGCATCCGTTCTTGGCGGCGAGCGTGGGGCTGGTGGTGGCGGTGGTGGCGCCGTTGTTGATCGGGGAAGTGATCAAGCGGGTAGCGTTCCTGCGGTTTTTCTACTTTCCGTTTCCGGTGCGCAAGGCGCCTGGACAGCGCCGCTGAACCTATGTGGGAGCGAGCAGCGCCCACATAGGCCTGTGTTTCAATCGTCCAGTTGTTGCGGGGCTGGCTTGCTGCCCGGTTTGGCCGGTTTGGCGCCCTTGGCTGGCGCAGGTGGGGCCGGTTCGGGTTCTGCGGCGGCAGCGGCTTCTTTCTCCGCCATGGGCATCTGGTCGATGGTGCTGAAGAACTCCTTCAGGTCGAGGGTATCCGGAGGCACGGTTTTCTCGACTTTCTTCTCGCCGTCCTTGCCAATCAGGATCACCTTGGTGCCACTGCCTGCGCCCAGTTTGAGCGCACGGATCAGTGCGTTGGTTTCGGGTGGCGTGAGCTTTTTGTTGTCCTTGGGGTCCTTGGCGAACTTCTCGCCTTCGGCGCCGATGCTGCCGAACTTCACGGTGTAGAACACCATGGCGCGCTCTTCAAAGGACTGCTTGGTGGCAGGTTCGTCCAGTTGTTTCTTGAGGGTCGCCAGCGTGGAGTTGCCTGAATCAAGCTCCACCACCACAAGCGGCCGGGCCTTGCCCAGATCCTGTTTGAGCGGGTTGATATCATCAGCAGCCAACAGCGGCCCCGTAAAAGCCATCAAGGTAGCCAGGGTCAGCGACCGGATGAGCATGCGCACCTCCTTTGAATTCCATGCAGGGTTCTTGAGTTTCATGTCTGCGACAGTCAAATTCAAGGATGATTCCTACACCGCTTTAAGAAAGCGTAGGTCAGGACGCCCGCTACGCAAGGGTTTGCCGCGAACATGCATGATTGTTTCCGTTGATTGCGGAAACATTACGAGACCTTCCAGTCCGGCCAATGCCGCGCAAACACAGGGGCCACGACAGGGTCGGCATCCACCTGCGCCAGCGTCTGGGCAAAGCCGGGTGCCAAGCCGCTCAACGCCTCACGTGCGTCGTCCCAGCGCGACACCGCCGCGGCCATGATGGCCAGTGCATTCGGCTCACCGTTCGGGGCAAACAGCTGGTGTTCGAACTGATCGGCGAACACCACCCAGGCCTGGTGCAGATAGCGACGAGTCCCGGTTGCCAGCTGCACCTGGGCCGCTTCATTGGCATTGCCCAGCCAGCGTTGCGGGTAGTCGATGATGCCGATCGCCGAATAGCAATTGGCGGCGATGTACACCAGGCCCCTGATGACCTGCGCACGGTCGCCGACCAGCAGCTGTGAGTCGGGAAACTCAAGGCCCAGGTGGATCAGGATCGCCGCACTTTCGGTCAGCACCTGGCCATCGGGCGTGACCAACGTAGGGATCTGCTTGAGCGGGTTGATGCGCGCCAGGGCATCGCTGCCCTCGCTCTCCTGCCACGAGCTGGCGTCCACTCGGTGCCACGGCACCGCGCAACGTTGCAAGGCAATCTCGATCATGCAGGAGCCGGATTCGTCAGTGCCGTAGAGCGTGTACATGGGCGTTTTCTCCTTTCGCTGGGGGGTGCACCGTGATTAAAGGTCAGAACAGCCCCATTTGTCCGCCGACCAAGGTGCTGAAATCGTCATTCACAAACGGCAGAATCGCATCCGCCACCGGCTGCAACTGCCGGGTGACGTAGTGATCGTAGTCGATGGGGGCTTGGCGCACTTCCAGCGGCTCAGGGCCGTTGACGCTGATCACGTAGCTGATCCAACCGCCACGCTGGTACTGGCGCGGGCGCCCGAGGCGGTCGTTGTAGTCATCGGCCAGGCGCGCTGCGCGCACGTGGGGCGGCACGTTGCGTTCGTAGTCATCCAACCGGCGGCGCAGGCGCTTGCGGTAGATCAGCAGCTCGTCGAATTCGCCGCTCAGGGTACGGCGCACATAATCACGGATATAGTCCTGATGGGGCAGGCGGTGGAAGATGCGCTGGTAGAGTTCCTGCTGGAATTGCCGGGCCAGGGGCGACCAGTCGCTGCGCACGGTTTCCAGGCCTTTGTAGACCATGTCTTCGCGGCCATCGGCGCGGGTGACCAAGCCGGCGTAGCGTTTTTTGCTGCCCTCCTCCGCACCGCGAATGGTCGGCATGAGAAAGCGCGTGAAGTGGGTTTCGTATTGCAGTTCCAGGGCGCTTTGCAGTCCGAATGCACTGTGCAGATGCTCGCGCCACCACGCATTGACGTGCTGCACCAGCGCCTGGCCGATCCGGCTGGCATCCTCCTGGGAGTGGGCCTTGCCGAGCCAGACGAAGGTGGAGTCGGTGTCGCCGTAGATCACCTCGTAGCCTTGAGCCTCAACCAGCTCGCGGGTCTGGCGCATGATCTGGTGGCCGCGCATTGTGATCGACGAGGCCAGCCGGGTATCGAAAAAGCGGCAACCACTGGAACCGAGCACGCCGTAGAACGCGTTCATGATGATTTTCAGGGCTTGGGACAGCGGCGCATTGTGTTCACGCTTGGCCACTTCGCGGCCCTCGGAGACACGGGCGACGATGGACGGCAGGCAATGACGCGTGCGGGAAAAACGCGCACCGCGAAAGCCTTCCACTGATTCGCTGTCGTCCGGGTATTTGAGGCCCTCGATCAGGCCCACGGGGTCGATCAGAAAGCTGCGGATGATCGACGGGTAGAGGCTTTTGTAATCGAGTACCAGCACCGATTCGTAGAGGCCGGGACGCGAGTCCATGACAAACCCGCCGGGGCTGGCCTGGGGTGGTTTGTCCCCCAGGTTGGGCGCGACGAAACCCTGGCGGTGCATCAGCGGCATGTACAGGTGGGTGAATGCAGCGACCGATCCGCCATTGCGGTCGGCCGGCAGCCCGGTGACGCTGGCCCGTTCGAGCAGGAACTTGAGCAGTTCGGTCTTCTCGAAAATCCGCGTGACCAGTTCGCAGTCCTTGAGATTGTAGCGCGCCAGGGCGGGCTTGTCCTCGGCGAACATGCGGTTGATTTCGTCCATGCGCTGGTAGGGCGTGGAGATGTCCTTGCCTTCGCCCAGCAGGGTCTGCGCGACGTTCTCCAGGCTGAAGGATTCGAAGCTCCAGGTGGCCGATCGCAGGGCTTCGATACCGTCGATGATCAGGCGCCCCGCCGCTGCCGCGAAGTAATGATTGCGGCTGCCGTGCTCGCGCCAGGCCATGGGTTCGTCGCCCCGCCCGAGCATGAGCGGCACCTTGAGGCGTTGGGCATGCTCGTGGAGCACGCGCAGGTCGAACTGCACCACGTTCCAGCCGATGATCGCGTCAGGGTCGTGGGTGGCCAGCCATTGGTTGAGGCGTTCGAGCAATTGGGCGCGGGTGTCACAGTAGTCGAGCTTGAAGTCCACTGAATCGGTTTTGTTCGGCGGGCCGAGCATGTAGACCTGGCGCTCACCGCAGCCTTCGAGGGCGATGGAATACAGGTCGCCCTGGGCTGTGGTCTCGATGTCCAGGGACACCAGTTTGAGCGGAGGGCGGTAATCGGACGCGGGTTTCATCTGCGCGTCGCACAGAGCGCCCGTGGCGTCTGGCGTGCCGCCGAACCAGACGGGGGCAGTGATAAAGCGCTCCATCATATAGCGCTCAGGCGGGCGTACATCGCCTTCGTAGACATCGACGCCGGCAGCGCGCAGGCGTTTTTCCACATCCATCAGTTGGCGGTGCTGGCGGGTATACAGGCCCAGCACCGGACGGTGGTGGAAATCGCACAACTGCAGCGGGCGCAACTCGATATCGCGCTCGCCCTTGAGCAGCCAATCGAGTGGCTTGCGGTGGGCTTCGGGGATAAACATCACCGAGGTTTGCACGGGCAGGCGGATAAACCTTGGCCCCTGGTCGGTGGCCAGCCAGAAACTCACCTCCGTGCCCGCCGGGGTATCGCGCCAATGCCGGGTCAGGACAAAACCCTGCTGTAAATCCACCGTACCGCACCTCAGGAATCGCTTTCAGGCGTTGATTCTACGCGGCATCGTGGCAAACGCCCCCATGAAAGCTGAAAGCGGTAAGCTCGGGCATCAGCAAAGATGCCCGTTTGGGTCACGCCCGACGGGCTCTGTTCAGAAAGTCTTCGATATTACCCATTTGCTCGTCCCAGCCACGGGAGTTCATCTTGAAGGCCTTCTGGCGGCGGGCTTGGGGCACTGCGTCGAAGCCGGATTCGACTACCCGCAGCAGGATGCCCGGCGCGCGATCTTCAATGGTGAACTCAACCAGGGTGGGCGTTTCCTTGTCATAATCGACACCCTTCTCCACCGCAAACGGATGCCACCAGAAGGAGAACAACGTCTGTGGCAGGATGCGTTCGATTTTGGCTTTCCAGATAACGTGCTCGTAACCTGGGTAGGTAATCGGGGCCTCGAGGGTTTCTCCGGCCACAAAGACTTTGTCCTTAAGGGCGACGCCGAACCAATTACCGAATTGCTCGGCATTGGTCAGCGCTTCCCAGACCTGTTTGCGTGAAGCGTTGAGCAGGACCTTTCGCTCGATGCGATCTAATACGTGCATAAGTCACCTCCTCCATTGACAGTAGGCGACATCAAACAATGCGCAACCTGAGGTTGTAAGCAATGATGATGACCCCCTCCTTGAACCCGGCAATACGTTATGACTGAACCATTGAATGGAAGTTGCTTCTGCAAAGGTGTGCGCTATCAGGTGGACACATTGGATATGCCCATCAGCCACTGCCACTGTATAAGTTGCCGCAAAATACACGCGGCGGCGTTCGTCGCCACGGCCGGGGTGATGCGCGAGCATTTTCGCTGGACGCAGGGAGAGGAACTGCTCGTGGCCTTCCAATCGTCACCGGGTAAATTCAGACATTTCTGTAAGTGCTGCGGCTCACACCTGATGGCGGAACGCAGGCAGCAGCCCCATGTGATTGTGCGAGTGGCGACGCTGGATGATGATCCGGGCGTCAGTCCTACCTCGCACATCTGGGTGAGCCATGAAGTGCCCTGGCTTGCCTATGAGGACGTGGAGCACTGGGACGAGTGGAAGGTATGACCTAGACGCGCGGATCGCCCGGCGCCTTGGCCGGCGTAGCATATTGCGGCTTCAAGTGTCCTTCCTGGTCCAGCAACCAGGCATCCATGATCTGCCGCACTACCGGCCCCGCGACGCGACCACCGGCCTCGCCGTTTTCGATCATCACCGAAATCACGATTTTCGGATGTTCCGCAGGAGCAAAGCCGACAAACAAAGCGTTATCACGGTGGCGTTCCAGGGTTTTCTCGCGGTTGTAGCGTTCGCCCTGCTTGATCGCGACGACCTGAGCGGTGCCACTCTTGCCGGCGATACGGTACTGCGCACCTTGCGCAGCAGCCCGGGCAATACCACGCGGATCGTGCATCACCAATTGCATGCCGTGGTTGACCTGCTCCCAGTCACGCGGGTCTTTGAGCACAACGTTCGGCATGGGGTTTTCGTCAACAGGCGGTACGCCATTGATCGTCTTGGCCAGGTGCGGTCGGTTCCATACACCTTTGTTGGCGATCAGCGCAGTGGCCTGGGCCAGTTGCAGCGGCGTGACCTGCATGTAGCCCTGGCCGATGCCGAGGATCACGGTTTCGCCCGGGAACCAAGGCTGGCGGCGGGTTGCACGTTTCCAGGCCTGGGATGGCATCAGGCCAGCTGACTCTTCGAACATATCCAGGGAGACCTTCTGACCCAGGCCGAACTCTGCCAGGTAGTCGTGCAGGCGGTCGATGCCAAGCTTGTGAGCCAGATCGTAAAAGTAGGTGTCGTTGGAGCGCATGATGGCTGCGTCCATGTCCACCCATCCGTCGCCGCTGTGGTTCCAGTTACGGTATTTATGGTCGAAGTCGGGCAGTTGGTAGTAACCGGGGTCGAACACACGGGTTTGAGCGGTGACTACGCCGCTGTCCAGACCGGCGATGGCCACTTCTGGCTTGATGGTCGAGCCCGGTGCATACAGGCCTCTAAGGACGCGGTTGAACAGCGGTCGGTCGATGGAGTCGTGCAGTGCAGCATATTCCTTGAAGCTGATGCCGGTGACGAACAGGTTCGGGTCGAAACTCGGCTTGCTGACCATGGCCAGGACTTCGCCGGTTTGCGGGTCCAGGGCAACCACCGAACCACGGCGATCGCCGAGGGCCTCCTCTGCCGCTTCCTGGAGTTTAACGTCGAGACTCAGGACGATACTTTTTCCGGGGATCGGATCGGTGTGCTTGAGCACTCGCAGTACACGGCCCTGGGCGTTGGTCTCAACTTCTTCATAGCCGACATGACCGTGCAACTCGGACTCGTAGAATCGCTCAATACCGGTCTTGCCGATGGATTGCGTGCCGCGGTACTCCACTGAGTCGAGGGCCTTGGATTCTTTCTCGTTGATGCGCCCCACATAGCCAATGGAGTGAGCGAAGTGCGCGCCTAGCGGATAGTGACGGACGAACTGCGGCTCTACATCGACCCCAGGCAGGCGGAACTCATTCACTGCCAGCAATGCGATCTGTTCTTCGGTCAACTCGTAAAACAATGTCACCGGAACAAAAGGATGGCGTGCCTGCTTCAGGGCTTTGTCGAACAGTCCACGGTCTTCGGCAGGCAGGTGCAGAAGGTTGACGATGTCGTCCAATTCGCCCTTGAGGTCGGCGGTGCGCTCGCGGGTGATGGTCAGGTTGTAACTGGGGCGGTTGTCGGCGAGTACCACGCCGTTGCGGTCGTAGATTAGCCCACGCGTTGGCGTGATGGGCAGCACATGAACACGGTTGTTTTCAGAGATGGTGGAGTGATAGTCGAACTGCACGACTTGCAGGAAATACATACGCCCCACCAAGGCGCATGTAATGCCAATCACCAGCAGCGCACAGGCGAGCAGGCGTTTGTTGACCAGGCGGTTCTCTTTTTCGTGATCTTTAATCGTTATAGGTTCAGGCATTGCTACAGCATCTCGTTGAAGAAGGTCGACGCCGCATCCTGCGATGAAAGATCAATCCTTGGGAAAATGTGCTGCACCATACCAAAAATGCAGAAACACTTTGCATTGAATTCCTCAACGGTACTTGTAGGAGGGTTTGCAGATTGATGGCCACGGTGGACACCTGCCGCTCCGGAAGATATTCGAGAGCCGCTTCGGAGGGATCTTCACACTTTCCGAGCGCCCAAAACAAAACCCCTGTTTGCGTTAGCAAACAGGGGTTCTGGAATTTAATCTTGACGATGACCTACTCTCACATGGGGAAACCCCACACTACCATCGGCGATGCATCGTTTC